>Ga0209316_100044_pt1 | contig 46958 bp, 39 predicted proteins | sample 3C3metaG_FD_184150 | JGI IMG/M metagenome (GOLD analysis project Ga0209316, IMG submission 184150) | Freshwater bacterial and archeal communities from Indian Creek, Illinois, USA - 3C3 metaG (SPAdes) (version 3) | ecosystem: Environmental > Aquatic > Freshwater > Unclassified | place: USA: Indian... | reverse complement strand
AGATCATCCTGGCATCTTTCGGAAAGTAGGGTAATTGTAGTTGCATAAAGCAAAAGTACCGCATTTTTATTTTGCGTTAGCTTTGCTTGTATCACCCGTTTTTATTGGACGAGGTAAGGAGGTCTGAGACTATTAAGAATTCTTGTGTTGCAGAAAGTTTTTCAACTTCAGTATCGCCATTGCCCTGTGACTCAATGCGTTTTTTACGGTGCCGGGTAGCTGGCCGAATGTTTGTGAAAAGCCATCGGGCACAAATATCGGATCATAGCCAAACCCACCGGTTCCAGCAGGGGCATCTGAAATATCTCCTCTCACAATTCCTTCGAACAGGAATTCACTGCCTGCCATGATTAGAGCCACCACTGCTCTGAATCTCGCACTTCGGTTTGTGTGTGCTTTCATTTCCGAAAGCAGCTTGTTCATGTTGGCAAGGGAATCCCTGTCTGGGCCGGCAAAAAAGGCCGATTGCACTCCGGGCAATCCATTGAGGGCTTCCACCTCAAGTCCGCTGTCGTCCGAAAAACAATCCAGTCCATATTTTTCGAAAATGAAACGGGCTTTTGCCAGTGCATTTGCTTCCAGGGTAGGCCAAGGTTCGGCAATCTCACCCGAAAAGCCGATATCGGCAAAACTTAGAATTTCAAATCCCGGGCCGAGAATCTCCTTTGCTTCCCTGAGTTTGTTCGTGTTTCCGGTGGCAAATACCAGTTTCATGGGTCCTTTGTTTTCGTTCGCATATCCTGTTCGTTTACCCGGGAGGTAATGGCGACCCAAGGGTGTATATTGAGTGGCAGAATGATTGTTTCAGCCTCCTCTCATTTTCCGGGGTTTTGACGACAAAGTCAACTTCATCCGGTAATCCATCAGACAACCTTCCATCTGCCCTACTCCATCGTGATTTTGATGCATGCGCAGGCTTTACTCAAGCTCAATCAGCACGAAGTTTTTTGGCACCATTTTGCCAGGAAGCGCATTGATGGATTTTACAACCCCCTGAATGGGCGAGAAAATTACATTTTTCATCTTCATTGCTTCCAGAGTGCACAATCTTTGCCCTGCTTCCACTTTATCTCCTTGTTTTACAAAAACCTCCTGAATGTTACCTGGCATAAAGGAAGTGATGATTCTGGGATTTGGCGTCTGATAGGGTTTCCGATTGGTGTACTTGGCGTTTACGGTGGTGCGGTATATCTCATCGCCTACCCTGAGATCCTGCAATTCTCGTTTGCTTTCTTTTTCTGGTAAATTTTCCATTGTTTCGAGATTTAATGAGACCTCCTGTGCTATGAAATCAAAAGGGTGGAAGGCCATGTTTCTTCTCGGGGCCTTTCTCCGATTTATGGGCCGAAATATCCAATGCATGGGCAATGAATTTTCGGGTTTCGTCGGGTTCGATTACTGCATCTATGTAACCATGTGCCGCTGCAACATAGGGATTGGCAAATTTTTGCTTATATTCTTCAATCTTTGCTTTTCTGACTTGTTCAGGGTCTTCTGCATTTACAATTTCGCTTCTGAAAATGATGTTTGCAGCTCCTTCGGGGCCCATCACGGCGATTTCAGCCGTAGGCCATGTAAACACAAAGTCGGCTTTCAGGTGGCGGGAGCACATGGCGATATAACCTCCTCCATAAGCCTTGCGTAATATTACGGTGATCTTAGGAACCGTTGCTTCACTGTAAGAGTACAGAATCTTAGCCCCATGCCGGATCACTCCTGCGTGTTCCTGGTCTATTCCAGGCAGGTAGCCCGGCAAATCAACCAAAGTTACAAGCGGAATATTAAATGCATTACAATACCTGATAAACCGGGCAGCCTTGTCGGATGAGTCCACATCGAGCACCCCGGCTAACACCAAAGGTTGATTGGCCACAAAACCAATGGTTTGACCGTTGATACGACCAAACCCGATTACCAGATTAGCTGCAAACAGTTCCTGAATTTCGAAAAAGTCGCTGTTGTCGGTTATGGCCTTGATCACATTGCGCACATCGTAAGGCTCGCGCGGGTCGGTGGGCATTATTTCGCTGATTTTAAACTCCTTGGTGCGTGGGGCCTTACGGGGGAAGGAATCTGCCTTTTTGGTGTTGTTCCAAGGTATGTAGGTCATCAGTTTTTTTATCTGCTCAAAGCATTCGGCTTCGCTTTCTGCAAAAAAATGGGCATTGCCTGTTATCTCGCTGTGTACGCGGGCACCGCCCAGTTCTTCCATGCTGATCTCCTCACCAAGCACCGATTTGATTACTTCTGGTCCGGTAATGAACATTTTGGATATCTTATCCACCATGAAAACAAAATCGGTAAGCGCAGGCGAATACACAGCTCCTCCTGCACATGGGCCCAGTATCACCGAAATTTGCGGGATAACTCCACTTGCTTGTGTATTGCGGTAAAAAATTTCGCCATACCCTGCCAGCGAATTTACTCCCTCTTGTATCCGTGCACCTCCCGAGTCGTTGATGCCGATAAGGGGTATCTTCAAATTCATTGCAAGGTCCATGATTTTTGTGATCTTGCGGGCATGCATCAATCCCAGCGAGCCGCCTGCCACCGTGAAGTCCTGTGCGAAGATACATACCGGAAAACCGGCGATAGTGCCCGTTCCTGTTAATACTCCATCCCCGGCCAGGTATTTCTTGTCCATATCAAAATCTTTGGCCGCGTGCTCCACAAACAAATCGTATTCATGAAACGAGTTGTGGTCGAGCAATGCAATAATCCGGTCCCGGGCAGTCATCTTGCCCATAGCTACTTGCTTTTCAATAGCCTTGGGTCCACCTCCCTGCAGGGCGTTCTGCATTCGCTTTTTTAAATCAAGGGTCTTTTGTTTAATCGACATATGTTTCAGGTTTTGTTTTTGTAATGCCTGTCATTCATTTGATTAGTAAAATATTTCCTCCATTATTTGCAATTCTGCCCTCAAAACAACGGCCCAAAGGTAGCCCAAAATTCATAAAATTAAATGATTGTTTAAATTTGTGTTTTGGTGGAGCCTATTATCCTGAATTCATAGTTTGTCAATCAGCTAAGCCACTTCATTGCTTTCTGGCTTGAAAAAATCTGCAGATTGCCGGTGTACATGCATTTCGCTCCCCTGTACATTTACAGTGTGCTTTATTTCGGCATAAAGAAGCCTGGGCATAATTGCGTTTATCTACCAGGATATCATGATCTGTTTCATTTTCACCCCAAAGGTAGTTTGTATCTTCAGTAAATACACCCCGGCAGGAGCTCCTTCGGCCGAAAAATGCTCAATCTGCCCGAGTTGTAAATGTCCGGTTGCTTTCTGCCTGATAACCCTTCCCTGGGTGTCGTACAGGGTGATGAGGGCATGGGGTAGGGGCTCGTGAAACCTTATTACGCATCAGCAAGAGAGCCACACCGCGTTTCTCATCCTTGCCAATTGGCCCCCTCGGGGCAATTTATGTCAACAGTACAAGGCACACTGCTGCCAGCTTGTTTTACGGTGGCATTAAATCCCAAAGCAAGGCTGTATCTGATGTGTACCACACTTTCCAGCCGAAAAGGGAGTTGATGAGCTGATAAAGGCACGCCGGCATTATAAGGCTCCTGATATTCCATGATGAATCTCCTGCCCCTGAACGATGCCCGTGGAAAAAAGTTTAGAAGCATTGTTGTTTAAATGACTGAAGTAGCTTAGTGGCACCGATCGGTCGGGATTGTAGAGATAGAATTGCTCATGCTGCGATTTCAGGCCTTTTTTAATGTTGTATTTTTTATTTAATTAGTCAGCAACAATTTCAGTGTGGTGGATTGGTCAGGTGTGCTAACCCTTATCAAATACACGCCATTGGCCAGTCCAGCCGTATCAACGAACTCCATTTGGCCTGCACGGGTATTTGAAAAAATTTGCTGAGATAAAAGACGGCCATGAACACTAAACAAAGATACATTCACCCGGTTGAGGTTTTGATTGAACCGAACAACGGCTTTATTCCGTGAAGGCGAAACCAAAAGGCTTGCAAGAGAAGCGGGCAATACTTCAGGATTACTTATGTTTAAAGGGACATTGGGATCAAAACCGCCCAGGGTAAGTGCTCCAGTTCCCAATGGGTCCAAGTGGGGTGCAAGGCTTATGGTGTGATGGGTTCCGTTTTTGTCCCAATGGTGCGAAAATCTTCCAAAAAAATCCGGTAAATGCCTCTGGGTACAAGTGGAGGCACCGCCAACAAGGGTTCCTATTACATAGCCATATGAACTGAATAATGGCGAGCCTGACGAGCCGCCTTCAACCACCCCGTGCCCGCTAATTGTGGGAGCCCATACCACCCGCCAGGCCGAAAATGGGGCCATGACCTGACCGCCTATTGTTGGCGTAACAGGTACTGTGGTTTCCCAAAAGGTTGAAATCTTTTTTGCATCACCGGCAGGATGATGAATTGAAACTCCGGAATGGACAGGGTCTTCCCGCCGGTCCCAGCCGTTCCAAAACAGGTTCCATTCTCTGGGTGCAGATTGGGTGATTCCCAGCAGCTTAAAATCAGATCCGTTCGAAAGCAACGCCGAAGCGAGTACTTCTGCTCCTGTAAGCACATGATTTGGCGGTGTTCCTACATTATCACACCCGGGCCTTTCAAAATTAAAATAGAACTGCCATTGCTGCATATCTGCAACTGTGGCATTTTCGCCGCAATGATTTGCAGTAAGAAAAAGCATTGCGCCATCATTACGGGTATTGTTTATAAGTGTACCGGAACAATAAAACCAGCGGCCTGCTGCAAGCATAAGCATTCTGGCAACCCCCCGCTGGTGGTTCCGCCAGTTTTGGCCTTCGGGGCAATTTATGTTTACATTACAGGCACCGGCTGCCCCTAATCTTTTCAAAACATTCTGGTACTCAATTCCTCCTCCATACACAATGTGAATAAGGGATTTAAGGCGTAAATGCCCTGTTGAAGGAGCGGCTTGCTGCGATACCCCAGTAGGGGAATGAAACTCAACGATCAATGAGTCGCCAGGGGCAACCGGGGTTGTTAGAATGCCTGAAGGCACATTGTGGCTTTTGTCAAATGGCCCATGCACGGTTGTTAGACTTGGGGAATAAACAAACAATCGTTCATTTTCCCTTAATCTAAACCCATCGAAAACCAATCCCATTCCGATTGCCCCGGCACTGGTTACAACCATCCTCATTACTTTGATATGGTCATTTATCAATTTTATCTCGCTGAATTGCTGGGGAAAGACATTTACCTCTACTGCAAATCCTGCAAGCATGGCCGTGCCTGGCTTATGCACGCCTGCCCGCTGGTCCCTTTCAATTTCCTGGGTTTCTGTCAAACCCTTATGTAAGATGGGAACTGTTTCGAGAGGCAAATCCAGCCTAATTCCCAAGGGTATCTCCGATTGGTTGTGCTGCCCAAAAGAAGCAACCGAAAATAATGCCCAAAGTATAAGGGTGAGCAAAACCCCTGTGAGATTTCTCATTGCGTTAAGTAGATTTCAAGTTATTTAGAATTATTGAGTACGGTATAAAAACCAACTATGTTTATTGTGAATACGAAAGTACGGAATTAGTCTGGCCGGTTGTATGTACAACCCGTGTTATGCAACGGCTATTATTCATCCGTCTCCAAAATTTCTTTTACTAAGTCCTTATATTCGGGTCTTATGCTAAAATTGTCCTTTTCCCAATGATATTTAGGATATTCATAATGAATGATTTGTCGTAAAAAATCCTTTTTTGTCTGTCCGAATTGGTTTGACATTAAAGCAATAAAATATCCAGCTTTGTTTTCGTCTGTGGCTTCTCCAGCCTTTACAAATTCTTTCTTAAGTTGTTCTCTTGTTATTTTCTCCTTTTTAAGAAGAACTGGCAACAATATGGTTTTTAGTCGTTTTGACGACCATTGTTTGTTATTGAAATAAATTTTAAGCAATTCCTTTAATCTCTCTGGTTCGTATGTACCAGGCTCGTCCGACATTGGAATTGTAAATTTTTTCTTATTTGTCTTTTCCTTTTCAATTTCTTCAGGGATAATTACTGTCCTTGATAGTAATTCGTTTCCCGAGGAAGTTTTTACGTAATTTAAAATGATTGCATTTATTCCAACGTCATATTTTGAGGACAACCACTCAATCATTCTACTCAAAGCTTCGTCTATGGAAAAGCCGACTAACAAAAGTCTTTGAGCTTTATTTATTACCAAGTCGTCAAGTTCAATATTCTCAAAGTGTTCAGTGATATAGTCTTCCAGTGAATTACTTGAAAAAGTTAAACAAATTTCATTTAATTTTTCAATGTCCCAATTTGCCACATCTGAGGCATAATCAATTGCTTGAGCTAAAACATCTCTTGCTAATTTATCTCGCTTTAGTTCAACAATTACTAAATTTCCGTTATTGTCAATTCCCAAATAGTCCAGTGGTCCTGATTTTGTCCAAACTTGTTCGCCGAAGACTAAAATATTGTCTCCAAGAATTTTTGGATTTGTTTTCAGCCACTTTTCTAAATCGTCTTTTTCTTTTCGTCCACTTTGGGCAAAAGTTGTATTGATTTCGGTCAATTCCCCGTCAATTATTTCCCAAGTTTTTATCTCTGTTGCCATAGTTGTCTGTCTTTTTTAAGCTGTTGGGCGCTGGCTTTATTATTCATTTCACTTTGGACTAATTCTACTACTCTCTCAAAAGCCAAAATTACATCGTCCAGTTGATTATCATTTATACGATTAATATTCCATTTTAACTCTGGATTACTAAAGAAATTAACTGATTGGTCAAATAACTTTAATTTCTCAATCTCAGTTTTATAAAAATGAATTATTGGCTGCCCGTTATCCAATTTTTTTTCAATTTGGCCAAAGCCAGTTGCAATAGATTGTCCCCAAGGGGAATTTATAGGCCACCCCATAAGAATACCTATTAAATCTGATTTATTTGTCACATTTGCTGAAAAGCCTTTTGAACCCCAACGAATTGATAAATTTTTATTTTCTATAAATTCAAAAAGTTTGGTGAAAACCTTTTTGCCATTATTATCCAAGTTAGAGAAAAAGTTTTCCTTATTTGTTTTTGGTAACTGCGCATTCGATTTAACGCTTTGTCTTATAAAATTCTCGTCACCAATTACAAAGTCACTTGAAATCATTCGATTGTTCTCGTCATTTATAAAGTATTTAAATTCAAGGCAGTATATATCTAACCCCTTTTTTCTTAAATATAAGGCTGTTTGTTTAATCTCCGGAGTTATCTCTTGAGCGACAATTACAAGTTTAGATGATTTATTCCATGAAATGGAATCTGTCAACTCGGAGATACCAAAATAAACTTTATGGTAATCATCGAGATTTGATTCTTCGTTAGTATAGTTTTGAAAAATCTCATTTAATTGCTCATAGTCTAGGTTATCTACAAACGAAGAATATTCAATAAGTTGCGCAATTGTCTCTCGTGGGGTCTTTTCTCTTTTTAATTCAACCACTACCGTATTTCCTTGATTGTCAACTCCCAATAGGTCTATGAAGGTATTAAGATTAGTAGTTACCTGCCTACCTATAATTAATATTTTACTGGTCTCGAAAAAATACTCTGGATTATTCTCCAGTAAGACTTCCAAATCAATTTCTTTATTATAGGTTTTAAAGTCTTGCTCTTTGTATTGAACAAATTTCCCGTTTTTATCAATTGTAAAAAGCTTCATAATTGCAATTTGTTTTTAGCTTGCGCCCAACTTTATATATAACAATACACGAATAGGTTTATTGTGAATACGAAAGTACGGAATTAGTCTGGCCGGTTGTATGTACAATCCTTTTGAATGAGAATTAGTCAGGCGAATATACAAAAAAAGGCTATTCCCAAAACCCGGGATAGCCTTCATTAGCCACAAAATCTTTAATAGCTACTTCACCTCTTCAAAATCAACATCCGTAACATCACCATCAGGTTTTCCTGTGCTTGATTGTTGTGGCCCTTTCCCGGCATCGGCTCCAGGCTGTTGTTGCGTAGCCTGGTACATTTCAGCGCTGGCAGCCTGCCATGCATTGTTCAAGTTTGCCATAGCTGCATCAATTTGGTCTATGTTTTTCACCTTATGGGCTTCCTTTAGCTCTTCCAAGGCTTTTTCAATAGCACCTTTTTTGTCAGCCGGAATTTTATCTCCAAACTCCTTCAATTGCTTCTCGGTTTGAAAGATCAGGCTATCGGCAGCATTTAATTTGTCAATCTCCTCCTTGAGTTTGCGATCTTTATCCGCATTTTCTTCTGCTTCTTTCTTCATTCGGGTTATCTCGCTATCTGTCAGGCCACTGGATGCTTCAATTCTGATTTGCTGGGATTTTCCAGTAGCCTTGTCCTTGGCCGACACATTAAGAATGCCGTTAGCATCAATATCGAATGTTACTTCAATCTGTGGTATTCCCCTTGGTGATGGCGGAATACCATCGAGATGGAATCGTCCGATGGTGCGGTTGTCTCTTGCCATGGGCCTTTCGCCCTGCAGAATATGGATTTCCACAGAGGTCTGATTGTCAGAGGCCGTTGAAAATACTTCCGTTTTTTTGGTAGGGATGGTGGTATTGGACTCTATGAGTTTGGTCATTACCCCGCCCAGAGTTTCGATACCCAGTGAAAGAGGTGTTACATCCAACAGGAGTACATCCTTGATTTCTCCTGTGAGCACAGCACCTTGTATCGCTGCTCCCAAAGCTACTACTTCATCGGGGTTTACTCCTTTTGAGGGCTTCTTACCAAAGAATTTCTCAACGGCCTCCTGTATTATGGGAATACGGGTTGAGCCTCCTACCAATATCACTTCGTCTATATCATTGGTGGTGTATCCTGCACCTTTCAGAGCTATGCGGCAAGGCTCTAAAGTAGCCTGCACATATTTATCAATGAGCTTTTCAAACGCGCTGCGGGTCAGTGTCCTTACCAGGTGCTTGGGGATGCCATCAATCGGCATGATATATGGCAGGTTAATCTCGGTACTGGTTGAACTGGAAAGTTCAATTTTTGCCTTCTCGGCTGCTTCCTTCAGGCGTTGCAGTGCCATGGGGTCTTTGCGCAAATCAATGCCTTCGTCGTTTTTGAACTCCTGTGCCAACCAGTCTATAATGGTATTATCAAAATCATCGCCTCCCAAATGGGTATCTCCATGGGTAGATTTTACTTCAAAAACACCTTCACCCAGCTCCAGAATGGATACATCGAATGTGCCACCTCCCAGGTCGTACACTGCAATACGCATATCCTTGTTTTTCTTGTCGAGGCCATAAGCAAGCGATGCAGCAGTGGGTTCGTTGATGATGCGGCGAACTTTCAACCCTGCAATCTCGCCGGCTTCTTTGGTGGCTTGCCGTTGCGAATCGTTAAAATATGCCGGAACGGTAATTACCGCTTCGATAATCTCATGACCCAGGTAATCTTCAGCAGTTTTTTTCATCTTTTGAAGCACCATGGCCGATATTTCCTGTGGAGTGTAGAGGCGATCGTCTATCTTCACCCTGGGGGTGTTATTCTCACCCTTTACAACAGTATAGGAAGCCCTTTCGCGCTCCTTGGATGCAGATTCGAAGGTTTCGCCCATAAACCGCTTTATGGATGATACTGTTCTGGTCGGATTGATAACGGCTTGCCGCTTTGCGGGGTCTCCAACTTTGCGCTCCCCATTGTCAGAAAATGAAACTATGGAAGGGGTCGTGCGCCTGCCTTCGCTGTTGGGGATAACCACCGGTTCATTGCCCTCCATTACTGCAACGCAGGAGTTGGTAGTTCCCAAGTCTATGCCTATAATTTTTCCCATTTTTATTGTGTTTATTGCTTTCAGATTTTGCAACAATACTTCTCAATGATTGTGCCATAGCTGTGTTTTGTTCATAACAACAGGAATTCTTGAGAATTGTCCCTAAAACTTCTGACAAAAAGTCAGGATTTTTAGAATTGTGCCACCAGCTTTAGGTTTATGAGTCGCCGGGTAAGATAATTTGGCACGGCAAAAAGCCTGTTCTCCACATCCCGTATCCAGTGGTATGAGATGGTGTTATTGATTTGCAATAGGTTGAACACTTCGGCGGTTACCCAAAGGTTGTCAAAATGCCTGAAAAAGTTTTGCGGAGTGCGTCGGCTGTCAGGTCCCATCAGCTGTTTCGAAAATCCAATATCCACTCTTCGATAGGGCGACATCCTGAGAGCGTTGCGATTCTGCCCCCCGCTTGGAGGGCCGAAAGGGGTACCTGTGCTGTAGAAAAACGCCATATGGACTTTATAAGCGGGGTTTCTTGGAAGAAAATCCTGAAAAAACATGGTGAAGCTGAACCTCTGGTCGGTGGGGCGGGGAATGAATCCATCCGGAAAAGGATTTTCAGGGTCGTCACCGTAAATGCCGTCGAGAATCTGCTCCCGGGTTTTCATCAACGACATGCTTGCCCACGACTCCAATCCGGGAACAAACTCACCGTGAAGCTTAAAATCAACTCCAGTAGCATATCCGTGGGCATTATTGCTTGCATAGTACCTGATTCTTAGGTTGTCGATCTGATAGGGAATCAGATGGTTGAGGTCCTTAAAATAGATTTCGGTTGTGTATTTGAAGGGCCTTCCCCATGCCAGAAAATGGTATTCTGAAGCTAGCACAAAATGAATGGATTCCTGTGCCCGGATATTGGGATTCAGCCTGCCCTGAAAATCGCGAAGCTCCCGGTAGAACGGAGGTTGGTGAAAAAATCCGGCAGAAGCACGGAACCTCCACGAGGGATGCTGCGCCGGCACAAATACCAAGGTAGCCCTCGGACTTAGGAGGGTTTGCCGGTTGAAGGTCCAGTGGTTCAATCGCAAACCCGCAATTAGCGAAAATCTGCCAATGGTGGGCTGGAAATTCCATGTGTTTTGCACAAATCCGGAAAATCTTGCCGATTCCATATCCAGCCGGGCAAACAAGGTGTCTTGCATCAAAATCAAATGATAGGGTTTTCGAGGTATCGAAAAGCCACTTGAGTCAATCATTGTCCACTCGTTGATTCTGTCGGCGATGCTTTCGTTTTGATACCGCATTCCCCATAACAGGGCGTGCCTCGGACCGGTCCACTGCCCCTGATGGCCAATGTTCCATACCCAGGAAATCAGGCGGTTTCGGGCGTGGCGCAGGAATGTGCCTACACCCAGAGGTTCGCCCACAGGCTGCCCAAAATCGTCGCGGCCAAAGTCAGTTTCAATGCGTGAGACCAAATACCTGCCAAGCACATCAAATGTTTCTGACTCGTCGCTTTGAAAAAGGCTGAGATTCCATCTAAGCCTGGTGTTTTGTCCGGGTTGATATTGCAACGACAACGCACCCATGGCAGTGGCAAATCTATTGATTTCAGCACCATCGAATGCCACATTGAGTTGACGCACATCTGTGGCTGTTCCGAATCGGGTGGTTTGTTCCTCTGGCTGAAAATGGTAGTTGTTGCGATTGTAGTTGCCCAGCAGACTTATTTGCAGCCGCGGATTGAATTGGTGTGTAAACAATCCCTGAAAATCCGAAAAGGAGGGGTTGTAGTCGCCCCTGGTGTCGAGGGTGCCCAGGAGGTATTGGTTCGATTTGTACCGTAGTCCCATAAGGAATGTACTCCTGCGGTTTTTCGAAATACCTTCGAGATGCAAAGATCCCTCCAAAAGGCTCATGGAAAAAGAGCCTGCAAATGATTCTGGACGACGGTATTCAATCTCCAGGGCCGACGACATCTTGTCGCCAAACCGGGCTTCGAAGCCCCCGGCTGAGAACCGAATAGACTGAACCAGGTCGCTATTCAGAAAACTCAACCCTTCCTGTTGTCCGGCCCGGATCAGAAACGGCCGAAAAATCTCAATTCCGTTCACATAAATCAGATTTTCGTCAAAGTTGCCTCCCCTTACCGAATACTGATGCGATAGTTCGGATCTGGAAAATACCCCCGGGAGGGTTTTGATCAGCGACTCCACTCCACGGGTAGGTCCTGGGAGTGCTCTTAGGTGTCTGGGGTCCAGTCGTTGCATAGCCGACGGAAAGTCAATTGCCTCGCGCACAACTACATCGGGTAGTTCCTTTACTGCAGACTCGAGTACTACCGGAATCCGGAACAATTCGCCTTGTGCAAGTACAACCCGAATTTTTTGCGTCGTATAAGAAACATGCGTGAAAGTGAGATGATGAACCCCGGCGGGCAATTCCATCCGGAAAAACCCTGTTGTGTCAGAAAAAGCGCCGGTTTGAGTTGTTTCAACTGCAATATTGACACCATTAATGGGATGCCCATGCAGATTTGTAATCACTCCTTCCACAACAACCTGTTGACCAAATGCCTGACCAAATATGAACCCAAGCAGCAAAGCTGTTTGCAGTAGTCGTTGCACGAAAATCTTCGAAAAATGCCTAATCGTTTGTTTCACAATGCATCCAAGCCACATGGGTTCAGAAAAGGGGTGATGAAGCTAAATTGTTGAACACTGATAAAACAACCGGTTTGTGAAAAAATTGCCCCCTACCCGAATTAATCAGAGCGCCTGAATCGGCCTTCTCGCCATGCCCTGATAAATTGTGCCCATGCGAAGGGGTCGAAAATCCGCATTGGGGGTGCTTGCCCGGCATAATACATTCGCTGTGCCTGTTGGTTCATGGCGTGCCTGAAATTGGCGCCACCGTCCATGGGCAGGCGCTCAAGTCTTTCTCGCATCTCGGCACGGGCAAGGTTGCGCATGGCGCGGTCGTAGTCGTCGTCAGGTATCTTGGTGTGCAAAAACGCGTGGCGAAATTGCTCGCGCGTAGGCCAGGGGAAAATTACAGTTTCAGGAAGAATAATTGTGTCGCGGGTAAGAATCTGTACTACAGAATAGCGGTTGTGAACCATGGTGTCGGGCACCACATAATATACATCTTGGTAGCCCACCGAACTGAACCGCAATGTGTCGTATGTGTGAACCACAATGGAAAAAAATCCGTAGAAGTCCGTTACTGTGCCCCTATGGGTATTTTTTACCCAGACATTCGTAAATGGCACAGGTTTAAGACTGTCCCCGGCAACAACAATTCCGGAAAATTGAATAATATTGCGAGGTCGCACCTGCGACGGGCTACCTGAAGAAGTCGGTGCAGAAAGGCAACTTAGGATTACTATAGCCAGTATGATCGGGAAAATTGACTTCATGTTGTGTTGTGGCTCGAGTTTAGGCCCATAAAACAAGATTGGAGCAGATGCCTGTTTCAAAGAAAACGAATCATCACCTCCTGAGGATTCCAAATTAGGCTACTAAATTACCTTTTTTATTGCATTGACTACAAAATAATCTCAAATTTTGCAAGACAAGCAAAAGGGGCCAGGCGGGCTGTATATGTATTCTCCATTGCATTCCCCGGCTTTTATCCTGAAAATCTTTTTTGATTTATTAACAAGAATTGTAAAAAAAACAAAAAAAATCTTCAATTATTTTCCCTAAGCAAAAAAGGCTGTAACCACAAAGTACAGCCTCCTCCAATTACTTAAAATGCGGACGATTACTTGGCTTTTCTTGCCTCCTGTATAATGGCATAAATGCCTCTTTTGTTTATGATTTTGATTCCCTTAGCTGAAACCTTCAGGGTAATCCAACGATTTTCCTCAGGAATATAAAAGCGTTTTTCCTGAATATTGGGCAAGAACCATCTTTTGGATTTGATATTGGAGTGCGAAACATGGTTGCCTACAATGGGCTTTTTACCGGTAATCTGACAAACTCGTGACATTATCTGTAAGTTTTTTTTGCTGTTTATGCTCTTTTTTCGGGAGTGCAAAGTACGGCAATATTTTACTCACAAACAAATATTTTTCGTGAGTTTTTTGATAATTCCTGCAAACTTCCCGAAAATCGCTTCCAGAAAAACTTTTCTTTATTGATTGCCCTTGCACTAATCAAGTTGCCGGCCAACCTCGTTCAGTTGAAAATTTTTCAAAACAAAAATGTGCACCCTATGTTAATAATAGACTTATGGGATAACACAAAATTCAATTTTTCCATAGCGCAGCTTGGTATCATGCGCATGAACATTGGATAGCTTGTTTGATTTTTTCATAGAATTCTGTGTATATTTACAGAACAAACGCTTTGTAAGGTGCCGGATTTGTATCAAACTTTAGGGGTTAGTCGCGACGCTTCGGAAATGAGCATTCGGAAGGCATTTAGGGAAAAGGCTAAAATAGTGCATCCCGACCTGAATCCCGACGCTCACCCGGAAGCGTTTCATTCACTTAATGAAGCTTATCAAGTGCTTTCGAATCCTGCGTTAAGGCACCAGTATGACTTGCGGCTAAAGCATGGCACATACATCAGCTACAGAGTGTATTACAGGCCGGGAAATGTGGCAAATGCCCGCCACGCCTATGCGCAGAAGCGCAGGGAATTCTATAGCCGGGATCAAAAAATGGCCGAAAAAGTGCTCAATCATTTTTTCTTTCTATCCTTATTGGCCATAGGATTATTTGCAACGGGATTTGGGGTTTATATGCTTTTTCAGGAACCTGTGGAAGGTGTCAACCCAATGCTCGGCGTTATTTTTGGCGCTGTATTTTCTCTATTGCTGGCATACGGCTACCGACATTTTGCAAAGTCTTAGCATAAGCATATCCCTAATGACCCGTTGAGCAATCTACCGGCTATGCCAGATACTCCAGGCGGCCTCAGCCTGATAATCCAGCATCTCCAAGCCGCTGATAGTTGTGCAGCCCATCTCGGCTCCCTTTTTCAGGAATGCGGTTTGGATCGGATTATAGACCATATCAAACAAATATTGTTTGCGCTCAAGCCAATGGTAAGGAATGGGCGGAAATCCCTCCACGCCGGGCATCATTCCCAAGGGAGTTGCATTGATTATCAGTGTGCATTCCGAAAGCATCTGCCGGGTAATAGCATCATATCCCACCGACAGGCCATCTGATGGCCTTCTCGACACCCAAATTATGTTGCAGTCATTTTTTTGAAGCACCCATGCTGCTGCCTTGGCAGCGCCACCGCTTCCTAATATCATTGTAGTCCGGCCCACCAGGGGTACTTTCCCTTCAATGCTTTGCTCAAAACCCATCGCATCCGTATTGTGTCCGGTTAATCGAATACCCTTTGGTGTCCTTTTTACAGAGATGCAATTTATAGCACCTATTTCCTGTGCTGCACCTTCCAAAGCGTCGAGGTAAGGGATTACTTTTTCTTTGTATGGAATGGTTACATTCAGCCCGGCGAGGGTCGGGTCGCCTTGAAGCAATTCGGGCAACAGGGCTATATGTTCGAGGGGAAAATTCACATACCGGACATCCGATATGCCTTCTTTTTCAAACTTGGCGGCAAAATATCCTGCCGACCAGCTATGGCCCAGAGGATAACCGATAAGTCCAAAAGTTCGCATGCTTCACAAATGATGTATTACAACTTCAATATTATGTATTGTTCGGCAATATGCTACCTTTTTTCTGAGACCGTCTTCAAACCTGAGTAAAAAAACCGATTAGGTTCCTCAATCTGAAGAGGATATTTTAGGTGTGCATTCTTTTCGGTTTGCCAGATGTGCCACTATTTGGTGGTAAACAACTCTACGGAATGGTGATTTGGTGTTTTAGAAATGTTTCAGGCAGGAAATCAAAAAAGGTATCGCCCCGCAAACCTGCCCTGAGGGTTTCCAACGGGATAATGTCGCTGGGGGCTATATTTCCCAGATTTACCGCATGACCAAGCAGCTTGATGAAATATACCTGTTGTGGCTTTAGGGGCGCCTCCCAGATGATTTTTTCGCTGGGCACCGATTTGAGAATTTCTACAATGAGATCGGAGTCGGCCTTACCGCTACTCTGATAAATGCCTACTGTGCCGCTTTCTCTGGCTTCGGCAATGACATACGCACTGCCTGCCGCCAACTCGGCCTGCATCTCGGCCACCCAGGTGGCTGCATCATACACCACAGCCGCGTCTTTGGCTCCTACCTCAGAAAGCACCATGCGGTTTTGCGCCAGAAGGGAAATGTACTTACATTTCATGTCGTGGTCCATGCTGATGGAGCCATCCGAAACCTCGGCAGCATCAATTCCCAATTGGTCAATGTATCTCAGGTAGTCGTCAAACTGGTCTCTTACCACAAAAGCCTCAAACAGTGTTCCCCCCACATAAACCTTAGAACCGGCCTGCTGGTAAATTTTCACCTTCTCCTTCACATTTTGTGTAAAAAGGGAAGTTCCAAATCCCAGTTTTACGAAGTCTATCAGGTGGCCAGAGGTTTCCATCATATCGGAAGCCTCCCTTACGCTAAGGCCTTTATCCATAACCATAGCAATACCTTGTTCGCGCGGCTTGGATTCTCTTTTGGGTAGAAGGTTGAGGATCATAGGTTGTTTTAAAGGTTTTCTGATTGGTATCTGTCCAGGATCTGCATGTACCTTTGGTGGTTTGCCAGGATAGGGTAGGCCTGTAGCAAAAGATAGTGCTCACCGGAATTTATACTCAGCGCTTGTTCCAGTACAAACGATGCTTCATTTTCTTTTCCCTGAAGCCAAAGCAATGCAGAATTTCTGTAAAGCACAGTGTGGTTGTTTGGGAGCTGCTCCAAACCGCGGTAGCTGCATTCTAATGCCTCCAGGGGCATATCATTGCGCCACAGGGCATCGATATATTCTATCCAGCATTCCGGATCAGAAGGATGCTCTGCCACTGCCTTTTCGTAAGTGGCGATTGCCTGTGGGCTTTTACCGGAAGTGAAATATGCATCGGCAAGCAGACACAGATAGGAGGCATTGGTGGGGTCGAGCTCCACAGCCCTCAGGTAATTACGAATGGCTTTGGATGGATTGTCGGCTTCCATCTCGCAACTGCCCATCCCGGCCCATGCATCGGCCAGGGTATGATCAAGCTGTGTGGCTTTGCGATAATTTTCGAGGGCATTGGAAAACTCCTCCATCTTTTCAAAGCACTCTGCAATATGATAATATTTTATGGCATCGTCGTCGTCGCCAAGCGACTGAATAAACGAGGCCAGGGATTCAGACAGGTTTTCGAGCAATCCCAACGCCAGTCCACGGTAAAACCATGCATTTTTGTGGGTTTCGTCAATGGCAAGAACATAATCGAAAGCCTGCACCGCTTCTTCATATTGCCCTGAATTGTTGTACGAAGCACCCAGATTAAACCAGGCTTCCTGATTGTAAGGATTCTTGTCAATCAGTTTTTTAAAATAACTTATGCTCTCCTCAGTCATTGAAAGCAAATCAAAACAATAAGCCAGCTCATACAGAGCCACTACATTGTCGGGATTGGCCTGTAGCGCATTATCTAGATATTCAATGGCTTTTTTGTAATTTCCCAGATTCTGGTATTCAAGTGCAATGCTCAAGTGAACAAAGTCGGGTTCGTCCGATGTGGTAAGGGCCATCATGTATTCTTCAATTGCATTTGCATAATTGCGCAATTGGGAGTGAATAGCCCCACGGGTAAGAAAAATCTCAGAGTTGTTGGGGTCCACCATTTCCAGTTCACCCAGCAGGCTCAGCGCCAGCGTTTCGTTGTTGAGGGAGGCCAGCAGTTGTGCTTTTTTCAATAAAAGAGAGGGTGCCTGACTGTGCACTTTCAGGGCGTATTCCGAAATTTCCAGTGCGCGTTTGTAGTTTCCCTGGAAAATATAAAATTCAACGACTTCCAAAAAGTCATCCACATCAAAATAAACCGGCTGCCTGAGCTTTTCCAATTCCTCAAGCCTTTGAACCTGCCAGGGCTTCTGGAGATTGTCGTCGGTGGGTTTTTTCATTTTAGTATCAATGCTTTGCACGCAATTCCCAATCGAATGGCAATAGAATCTGCTGCAAAATTCATTGCAAAGGTACATGTTTTCCCATCATCATTGCCCAAGATTATTGCACGGGTAATCGTGGTAGTTGCAAATCACCCCGTTACTTATCTGTCATAAATTGATAATTTTGCAAAAAAATTTGTAATAATACTTCACCGATGTTCGAAAATTTGAATGAGAAGCTCGACAGGGCTTTTAAGCTTTTAAAGGGTCAAGGGCATATCACTGAGATAAATGTTGCCGAAACGCTCAAAGATGTTCGCAAGGCATTGCTGGATGCCGATGTGAATTTTAAAATTGCCAAAAGTTTTACCGACACGGTGAAGGAGAAAGCACTGGGGCAGAATGTCCTCACGGCAGTGTCGCCCGGGCAGCTGATGGTAAAGATTGTGCATGAGGAGCTTACTGAGCTTATGGGCAGTCAGAATGTGGAAGTAAACCTCAAAGGCAGCCCGGCAATCATCCTTATTTCGGGTCTTCAGGGTAGCGGTAAAACTACCTTCTCGGCCAAGCTGGCCAACATGCTCAAGACAAAAAGGAGTAAAAAAGTGCTGTTGGTGGCATGCGATGTGTACAGGCCTGCTGCTATTGAACAGCTGAAAGTGTTGGGTGGGCAAATAGAGGTGGAAGTGTTTGCCGATGAAACGACCAAAGACCCCCTTGGAATTGCAAAAAAGGCAGTAGCCCACGCCAAAACCATGGGTCATCAGGTAGTGATTGTGGATACCGCCGGTCGCCTTGCTATTGACCAGCAAATGATGGATGAAATCTTTGGCCTGAAAAAATCTCTTAATCCCCACGAAACCCTTTTTGTGGTGGATTCCATGACAGGCCAGGATGCAGTAAATACAGCCAAGGCATTCAACGATAAGATTGACTTTGATGGGGTGGTCCTTACCAAGCTCGATGGCGACACCCGGGGTGGTGCTGCTTTATCCATCCGGTCGGTGGTGAACAAACCCATAAAATTTGTAGGGATTGGGGAAAAAATCGAAGCCATTGACCTGTTTCACCCGCGTCGTATGGCCGATCGTATTCTGGGCATGGGCGATATTGTTTCGCTGGTGGAGAAGGCTCAGGAGCAATTTGATACCGAAGAAGCCCGCAAGCTGCAGAAGAAGTTGGCCAAGAATCAATTCAACTTCGATGATTTTCTCAGCCAACTGCAGCAAATCAAGAAAATGGGCAATATTAAAGACCTCATGGGGATGATTCCCGGTATGGGCAAAGCCATAAAAGACATTGATATGGACGACGATGCATTCAAAGGCATTGAAGCCATCATCCACAGCATGACCCCTGCCGAGCGCGGCGAGCCGGCTATTCTGAACAGTAGCCGCCGAAAGCGCATTGCCTCCGGAAGCGGCACCACCATACAAGATGTGAACCGCCTGATCAAGCAATTTGAGGAGATGCGAAAAATGATGCGGATGGTTTCCACAGGAGGCGCATCCAAAATGATGAACATGATGCGAGGGCGCCCCGGGATGAGAAAATAGCCTATCAATACACATTTGTCCTGAACATTGCACCGGATTTTCTTGTTAACTGAATTCATTTTCAAAAACTTTTCTGCATGATACTAATCGACGGTAAGAAAATTGCTGAACAAATTAAAGGCGAGATAGCTGATGAGGTAAAAAAAATTGTGGATGCCGATGGTAAAATCCCTCATCTGGCAGCCATTCTGGTGGGAGAAGATCCTGCCAGCCAAACCTATGTAAGCAGCAAGTCCAAGGCTTGCCACGAAGTGGGCTTTATGTCAACAACCTATCGCCTGCCTGATAGTGCCACGGAGAAAGAGCTTCTGGAAATGGTAGAATTCATCAACAACGACCCGGAGATTGACGGGCTGATTGTGCAACTTCCTCTTCCTGCACATATCAACAACCAGAAGGTAATCAACACCATAGTGCCCAAAAAGGATGTGGACGGGTTTCATCCCGTGAACATGGGTAGAATGACCTTAGGTATGCCGGCATACATTCCGGCTACACCCAACGGCATTATAGAATTGCTCAAACGCAGCGGAATTCAGACTACAGGAAAGCATTGCGTGATTATAGGCAGAAGCAATATTGTAGGTAAGCCAATGGGCATCCTTATGTCGCGCAATAGCGAACCCGGCAATGCAACTGTTACTGTGTGCCATAGCAAAACTCCCAACCTGCCTTCCATTACCTTTCAGGCAGATATTCTGATAGTGGCAATAGGTCAGCCGGGTTTTGTGAGTGCTGACATGGTAAAAGAAGGGGCTGTGGTAATTGATGTAGGTATTCATCGCATTGCTTCCGAGAAGTCTCCATCGGGTTTCCGTCTTATCGGCGATGTGCAGTTTGATGAGGTGTCCAAAAAGGCGGGATATATTACACCTGTCCCCGGAGGAGTAGGCCCAATGACCATTGTTTCGCTATTGATGAACACCTTGAAATCGGCTAACAACGAAATTTATACATAGTTGCAAGTAAAACTGATATCCAACTTAAGCTCCCCTGATCTGGAAATGCTGAGCAAGGGGCTGCTGCTCCCGGTAATGGAGATGTTTTACTCTATTCAGGGAGAAGGTTTCAATACCGGCAAGCCCGCCTCATTTGTGCGCATTGGAGGGTGCGATGTGGGCTGCCATTGGTGTGATGTGAAAGAATCCTGGGATGCTTCCATCCATCCCCTCACCACTGTTGAAGCCATTGTGGAATTCGTTTGCTCCAATCCTGCCAAAGCAGTAGTAATCACCGGGGGCGAACCTCTGATGTACAACCTCGAGCCTCTTTGCTCCATGCTGCACCAACAAGGCATTCAATTATTTTTGGAAACCTCTGGCTCCCATCCCCACACAGGGCAATTCGACTGGATTTGCCTCTCGCCCAAAACTGACAGCCCGCCCTTGGAATCCGTGATAGCTGTGGCACATGAGCTTAAAGTAATCATCCATGATGAGTGCGATTTGCAATGGGCAGAAGAAATGGCCCTGCGCACTTCGGGGCAATGCGCGTTGTATCTGCAGCCGGAGTGGAGCCAGCACAGTATGATGCTTCCCCTGATTGTGGATTATGTGAAATCGCATCCTAAGTGGATGGTGTCGCTTCAGACACACAAATTCATGAATATTCCTTAGTGCTTTATATCATCAAACTTCCGTAAATTTGATATTCGGTTTGCGCACAATGAAATCCTGAATTCTTCAGATTTTAGAATTTAGAGTGCTGTTGCACCGTTATAAAGATTTATGCGTTATGCGGTATCTGGGCAGGATAGTTGTGATTGTGGGGCTGATTGCATTAGCCCTAACCGATGTTTATGCCCTCCAGGCCCGTCAGTTGACATCGCGAAGTGCAGCGGCCCGCAGAGCTTACGAGCAAGCCGAAGGTGCCTGGGGACGAAAAGACTTCCAGAACTCCCGTTTATGGCTCAACAGGGCGCTTAAAGCCGACCCCCGTTTCATTGAGGCAACCCTATTGCTGGCTGAAGTGTATTTTACAGCCGGAGAGTTTATGAATAGCATCTCATTTTATCAAAAGGCGCTACAAATCAATCCTGCATTTTTTCCCCAGGCAAGATATTTTCTGGCAAGGGCTTTTTTGAACACTGGCGATTATCAGAATGCCCTCTTGCAATGGGAACAAGCCCTCAGTGAGGGAAAACTTAGTGCCCGGCTGCAGGCATCTGCTCGTGCCGGATTGCAAACCTGCCATTTCGCGATTCATGCCATGGCCCATCCGGTGCCTTTTGACCCTGTAAACCTTGGACCTCAGGTCAATTCTGACCTTCCGGAGTATAGCCCTGCATTGACAGTTGACGAAAAAATTCTGGTCTTTACCCGTAAAGTACCCGATGCCACCACCTCGGGTCCGCGCCCCAGATTTCAGGAAGATTTTTTTATTACCCAGGAGACAGGACCCGGTTTATGGGAGCTGGCCCAACCTTTCGACCAACCCATCAACACCTGGTGGAACGAAGGTGCTCAAGCCCTCTCGGCTGATGGCCGTGAGATGTTTTATACAGCCTGCAACAGACCCGATGGTTTTGGAAGTTGCGATTTGTACTATTCCCGGCGCACCGGCCTTGAGTGGAGTGAACCCCGAAACATGGGCGCTACACTAAACTCGGCCGGATGGGATTCACAACCTTCCATCAGTGCCGACGGCAATAGCCTCTACTTTGCAAGTTCGCGTGGCGGAGGCGTGGGTGATATGGATATCTGGGTTTCCATCCGAAATCCAGCCACAGGCCAATGGAATACACCGCAAAATTTGGGTCCTACTATAAACACTCCGGCGCGCGAAATGTCGCCTTTTATTCATGCCGACAACAAAACCCTTTATTTTGCCTCTGAAGGACATATCGGAATGGGTGGGCTCGACCTGTTCATCAGCCGTAGGGATTCATCTGGCAATTGGACTGCCCCCGTAAACCTCGGCTACCCCCTGAATACTTTTGCCGACGAGTTCTCGCTGGTGGTTGGCGCCGGTGGTGTAAAGGCTTTTTTTGCCTCGGCACGCGAGGGCGGATTTGGCGACAGCGACCTTTACGCATTCACACTGCACCCCAACGCCAGACCTTCGCCGGTTACCTACATGCGCGGTATTGTGTTTGACAGCGAAACCCAAAGGAGAATCAGGGCAGGGTTTCAGCTCGTGGACCTCAATACAGGGCAGAATTTCATTGTTTCGGAATCCGATGCCATCACAGGCGAATTCCTTGTGGCAATACCTGCAGGACTTTCACTGGCACTCCATGTTTCGCATCCCGGTTACCTCTTCTTTTCCGACCATTTCAGCATCGCTGATACCCATACCCGAGCCGATCCGTTCTTGAGAAATATTGCCCTCAATCCCATTAAAGAAGGCGAAACAGTTGTATTGAGGAATATCTTTTTCGATACCGGAAGTTATCAGTTAAAACCCGAGTCGGTTACCGAGCTGATGTATCTGGCAAGCTTGCTGGAACGCAATCCGGCATTACACATCCAAATAAGCGGGCATACCGACAATGTGGGATCGTTTGATTATAATTTGCAATTGTCTCAAAATCGTGCCCGCAGTGTAGTGCGGTTTTTGGTGGAAAATGGAATACAGCCGCAAAGGCTCACTTACTCCGGATATGCCGATACACGACCCATTGACACGAACCTCACCGAACAGGGCAGGGCCAATAACCGGCGAACCGAATTTACCTTACTGTCAAAATAAAAAATTATGTTGGCAAACATTAACCTTTTCCGAATCCTGTTTCTTGATATCGAGACCGTTCCGATGGTGCCCGACTTCAACCAGTTGCCCGAAGCTTACAAGCCATTGTGGGAAAAGAAATCCAAAACCCTTAAAAATGAGTTGAATCAATCCCCTGAGGAGATTTTCGAAAGGGCAGGCATATATGCAGAGTTTGGCAAGATTATCTGCGTGAGCCTTGGCTTTTTTTATAAAAACGAAAGCTCATTGTTATTTCGGGTACGATCGTTCTATGGGCACGACGAGAAGCAAATACTTGAAGATTTTTCCCAATTGCTCAACGACCATTTCAACTCTGCCCAGCATTATCTATGCGCGCACAATGGCAAGGAGTTCGACTTTCCGTACCTCTCGCGGCGAATGGTAATCCATCATCTGGATTTGCCCTATTTGCTCGATAATTTTGGTAAAAAACCTTGGGAAACTAACCTGCTCGACACTATGGAACTGTGGAAGTTTGGGGATTACAAAAGTTACACTTCTCTGGAACTGTTGTCGTGTGTCTTTGGTTTCCCTTCGCCCAAAGACGATATTTCGGGCCAGGATGTGTCGCGGGTGTATTGGCAGGAAAATGACCTGGAGCGAATTGCCCGCTATTGCGCCAAAGATGTTGTTACCATTGCAAGGCTGTATCTGCGTTATCGCATGGCCGGCGACCTGCACGATGACCAGGTAATTTATCTTCCCTGAAAATCTTACACATAAGCCCCCAAAGGCTATGTTGCACAGAAATATTTTACTAAAACCTGAAAGACACAGAAACCAAGGGCTGAAGGAACCTCATCTCCTTTGGCGTAAGGGGTCCGTTTTCTGCCAGCATGCGATTGAATGCAAGGTTGAGCGGCATAATGCTATACGAAACATTGGAATTCCCTCTGTCGGACGCAATTTCTGCAGCCAAATTTTCGCCTCGGAATCTCTCAACCGCCAGTGCGAAAGCGCCCATTCCTAATACATAAGGAAAGGTGTAATAGGGCCATATCTCAGTTGCTTCTGTCATAAGGACCAGCCCAAGCCCAAGTACTGCTCCTCCGGTTGCTGCAAATGCGCTGATATTTCCCTGCCTGGTTGTAAGCCTTGTATTTCTAAGCCAGAAGTGCCCTATGGCTGTACCGGCAACAGCCCCCAAGGCAGGAATTATAAGATCAGACCTCTCAAATTCTTCTTCCCCTAATATGTCATCCTCCAACTGATCCATAAGAATACCATATGCAAGACCTGCATTTAGCAAAGAAAGGGTATGGATAGCTCTTACATCGCCCCTTGTGTGAGGATTTATCCTGTAAATCTGGTTCGCCAGGAAATAGCCGCCGGCTCCGGAAAGTAGGGTTATGCCGGATGCAAGCCTCACATCATCAACAAAGGCCAGGCTGGCTGAAAAACCTGCAAATGGAAATAACATTCCATAATGTGCATAAAGGGCTGCCTGGCCTTCTTCCCATGGCCGGTTCCTACCCAGTATATTGCCAACCACTCCTAAACCTATGCTGGAAATTGCTCCTGAGGCGAGCATAATCCTGCCATGGTTCAGACTATTGGTTTCTTCATCGATTTCTTCTTCTTCGCCAAGAATAAGAGCTGAGAGGGCAAAACCGTGAAACCAACCCATTGTTCTGCCGTGGTTGCTTAGAATTAGGGAATTAGTAGTAATTCTTGGATTTGTTAGCAAAGGAAGCAGAACAGATGTACCTGCTGTTAATACTGGTAAACCCACTGCAGCGGGGCCTTCAAGGTCAGCTACAATAGAAAAAACTATACCATAAAAAAGACCATGAATACCCGAAGATGTGATATACCTTCTAAAAAGGATTTCGTCCTGTTGGGCCGCTACAGGTTGCCCGATCAGTAGCGAAAATGCACAAAGTACCGTTACAATCAGCTTTTTCATGCGTTGGAAGTTTTTATATTTATGAAGGTTGAACCCCAAAAGGCTCGTTGAAAGCAAACCCTTTCTTCCATAAAACCCGATCAGATTTCCATATAAAATTACGAAATTCCTGTCTGTTTTTTTAGTCCATTATACCTAAGCCCCCAAGGCCATATTGCGCAGAAATATTTTACTAAAACCTGAAAGACACAGAAACCAAGGGCTGAAGGAACCTCATCTCCTTTGGGGTAAGGGGACCGTTTTCTGCCAGCATGTGATTGAATGCAAGGTTGAGCGGCATAATGCTATACGACACATTGGAATTCTCTCTGTCGGACGCAATTTCTGCAGCCAAGTTTTCGCTTCGGAATCTCTCTACCGCCAGTGCGAAAGCACCCATTCCTAATGCATAGGGAAAAGTGTAAAAGGGCCATGTCTCATCTCCGCTGGCGATCAGTGCCAGACCAAACCCAAGTACTGCTCCTCCGGTTGCTGCAAATGCGGTGATATTTCCCTGCCGGGTTGTAAGCCTTGTATTTCTAAGCCAGAAGTGCCCTAAGGTTGTGCCGGCAACAGCACCTATGGCAGGAATTATAAAGTTGGAATTCTTAAATCCAGGTTCCAGAAACCAAGCCTCATATAGCTGTTCCAGGAGAATACCATATCCAAGACCGGCATTTAGCATGGAAAGGGTACGGATAGCTCTCACATCGCCCCTTGTGAGAGGATGGTTCCTGTACATCTGGTTTGCCAGGAAATATCCGCCGGCTCCGGAAAGAAGGGTTATGCCGGATGCAAGCCTCACATCGTCAACAAAGACCAGGCTGGCTGAAAAACCTACAAATGGAAGCACCATCCCATAATGGGCTAAAAGGGCTGCCTGGCCTTCTTCCCATGGCCGGTTTCTACCCAGCATGCTGCCCACCACTCCTAAACCTATGCTGGAAACAGCTCCGGATACGACCACAATATTCTCCATGTCCTCAAAATCCATTTCGTCGCCAAGAATAAGTGCTGAGAGGGCAAAACCGTGAAACCAACCCATTGTTCTGCCGTGGTTGCTTAGAATTAGGGAATTAGTTGTAATCCTTGGATTTGTTAGCAAAGGAATCAAAACAGATGTACCTGCTGTTAATACTGGTAAACCTACTGCTGCGGGGTCTTGAATGTCAGTTACATAAATTAAAGCGATACCATAAAACAGACCGTGAAAGCCCGATGATATGATATAATTTCTAAAAAGGGCTTCGTCCTGTTGGGCAGCTACAGGATGAACGATCAGAAGCGAAAATGCACAAAGTACCGTTACAATCAGCTTTTTCATGCGTTGGAAGTTTTTAAATTTATGAAGGCTGAACCCCAAAAGGCTCGTTGAAAGTAAACTTTTTCTTCCATAACCCGGTCAGATTTGCATATAAAGTTATAAAATTCTTGAATATTTTTAAGTCATTATAGTTTGCCTTTGAGCAGATATAGCATAAAAACGGAAAGTTGAACCCGGGATGTTCCAGGTTTCAATTCACGATACTTCTGATATTTTTTCAGAAATGTTTTTTCGAATTCATTTTACCTTGTTCTGTTTCTTAAAGTGAACGATAAGCCCACAGATGCGTAATGGAACAAGGAAAAATTATAGACTTCGTCATTATCAGCACCCCCTTCGAGAATGCGATACCCTGCACGAATTGTAAGATCGTCGGAGAGCCTGTATGCTGCAGCCAGCTGAACATCTGCGGCCCTTCCCTGTGGTGCTGCAAGTGCATCTCCATCTAAAAGAAGACTAAACTCTTCGTTGATCTTCCACCATAGCCTGAAATTAATAATCGGCACAAATCCCACATTGATTTTCTCGGCCGTTTGCCCCTGCGAAGTAAGTCTGATTTCAGCATCCCTGATTTTTGCAGTTAAACCCAAACCAAATGCAAAACGGGGATTTTGCACAATTTCGTATCGGTATGTCAGCCTGTAAGAATTGAATTTATAGGTGCCAATAAGTTCGGTATTGGCAGCAAACAGCTTATCCTGAAAGAAAATGGCATTTGACACCCTGCCTTCCGATTGAATTTTAAGTGGAGCATACAACAGGGAAAGCGTGTGCCGTGAGTTTATCGTGTAATTCAATCTTAACCTGTAGAAAAAATCGGCTTTAGGACTCAGATCATCCTTTAATGAAAAAAATGTACCCTGATTGCCAGGAATCCGAACATCATTATAACCTGTAAAAATAGCACCTGCCTCCACATCGAACCCAGCCTGAGCTTTGGCAGTGGATACTCCAATACAGAAAAGCAACGCAATTGTTGCAGAGAAGATTTTGCTTTTCATTTTTTTTAGATTTTTGTTGGATATTTATAGACAGTATTTTAGGATTTTGTAGAAGTTTCGGACTTAGCGTTCAGGCGGGTTTAGCTTCGCTGATTTTCAATTCGGAGCACACCGCGAAGCAGCCACGAAGTGAAAACTGTTAATAAGCACTGAACTTGAATTGAAGCATTTCGTTTGTTATGTCGTTCGCTGCAATTAACGCCAATAGGGTCAGGTCAGGGAATTTCACCCGACCTTTCCATCCTGCATCTACGGCTCTTCATGTTCCGTTTTCGCCCATTTAGTTAGTCCCGGTTTTAACTCCTCACTGGGCCTTGCAGACCGCTCAGAGGCCTATTTAATATATATAATAAACAATTCTGATAATAAATTAAAAAACTTTTCTCTCAAATTGTATATCTTCTCCATTTCGCTATGCAATTCATCTTCTGCAGTAAGTATTTCTAATTGCTTTTCAATTAATTCGGTGTGATGTTTGACTAAAGATTCAGTTTTACTCTTGAATAACTCAATCTTTCGTTCATTTTCAAGTTTTTTATAATCGGACCTCAAATTCAGTTCATTTTTGCGATAGTCTAATCTGCGATTAGACCAGAGTTTAAGATACTGATTGATTGACCACCAACGCAAACTTAGTAGGTCCAAGATGCTAATTATATGTTTCTCTAGGACATCTCTAAATTCATGCTTGTCAAACTCGGAATTTTTTAATTCTAAATGTTTATGTAGTTTTTCTTGCAGCTTTTCGAGTTCTACATTAAACATTTCTCTAGTAATTGGAGATTCTGTCTTATCCCAATTTTCTAGCAATCCCAATACTCGATAACCTTTCCAAAGTTCATCGAATTTATCATTCTGTGATTGAAGTTGTTGGTTAATTTTATTAGCTTTATTTTTTAACTGTTCCATATTGTTTGACAATCTGGACCTTAATTCATGAAGCTGTAGAACTTTTTCATTCATATTGATGTAGTTATATTTTTTTTTAGCATTCTGACTAACGTTTTTCTAATTGCTGCTAAATCAAGCCGTTGAGAGTTTCAAATCTTCATTAGTTAGGCCAAATTTATCGATTTGTTTTTTAATTCTTTTCACCAGGCCCAGCTTTCTTTTTTGATCAAGGAACAGGTAACCTTCGGGGTTTATATATGGTGCTCCTTTGACAATAATATTCCAAATTATAACAGCCAGTTTACGGGCTGTAGCGCTGATAGCCGATACACGGCCTTTGCGAAAGTTTATGCGGTGGAAGAAATCCCTGAGAGGGGTTGAGTCCTTAAGATTCCCAATGGCATTGGCTGCATTTCTGAGAGCTATTTTCAGACGATTGCTCCCTTTGGGTACTTTGCTCGATAGCACTTTTCCGCCACTTATCTTATTGTTTGGGGCTAATCTTAGCCATGAACAGAAGTGCTTTGCCGAGGGAAACTTCCTTATACCTTCAATGCCCACTTCACTCATAAGGGTAAGTACTGTTGAGAAGCTCATCCCTTCGATTGCCAAAAGGTCAGTGCCTTCGAACATCTGATAGGATTTCAGATTCAGGTCAATATCTCTGGGGGTGTTTTTGTTGATCCTTTTGTGTGGCTTGGGTTCGATGTGATGCTGTTTTTTATTGTCGTCATTACTGATGATCTCATTGAGCATTTGGTCAATCATAACATCACATTCCGATATTTTCTTTTGCAGGTGGTCGTAGGTTTCCAGTTCCTGTTGCAGGGCAAAAAGATAGTCCTTGCGTCCATTGCTTTGCAAGGCCATAGCAATTTCTTCCTTGCTTTTGCGGCAATTACCGTGTCTTAGTTCAGATAGTTTTTCGGGGTCGGTTTCACCGGCGCAAATGTCCCGGATGATATTAAGTCCGGTGAGTCCGCAAATATCCTTCACCACAACATCCAGCCTTAGATTAAGCAAGCGAAGGTATTTCTGCATTTTCTTTGATGTGGAAGCAGCCGAATGTAGCAGATTTGCCCTGTGTCGACAGTAAGTTCTGAGTTGTTCTGTTTTTGCGTCGGGCAAGAAACTACTGGTAAGAAGTCCTAGGCTATGGAGTTTTTGGATCCACTGGCAGTCTTTCACATCACTCTTCTTTCCCTTGATGTTTTTGGTGAACTTGCCATTACAAAGAATTACATGAAAACCCCTTGAAATAAGCACTGCATAGAGATTTTGCCAGTAGGTGCCCGTGCTTTCCATGGCCAGGGTTTTAACATTGTTTTCGTGTAACCAGTCAGCCATTTCAAAAAGATCCTGGTTGAAAACCCCAAACTCCCTTACATCTTCTTCCTGCTGCCCTTTGGCCACCCAATGCGAGCGGCTCCCAACATCAACCCCGGCAGCATGGGAATTGATAATTTCCATAGAGATTTTTTCCTGTTGGTCCATAAAACATTGTATTTCAAAAAAATGCCCTAAGGAGATGTGCTTTTGGCAGAGTAACTATTCTGAACGGGGTTCTCGCTTAGGGCGAGACCACCACTGAAATCATCGCAAACATCTCAACCAGAATGACGCCCGTACTCAAGGTAACAGTTCTAAAATCGGCCTTGCAAAGAGCACGCTAATTTAATAATGAAATCGACTGGCTTCTATCGACACGTTAGCTTACGAAATCATTTTCGTGAAAAAGGGGGAATTACCGCCAACAGACCTGAGCTTTGCGTTCGGGTGGGTTTAGCTTTCCTGATTTTCAATTCGGAGCACACCGCGAAGCAGCCACGAAGTGAAAACTATCAACCAGCACTGAGCTTGAATAGAAGTACAAAGCTCCAAGCTCGCACGTTAGCCCGCCTAACGCAAAACCCGTATGCCTGTCGCACACCCACAAAAATAGAAACAAATCACATATTATCAAACCTGAGCAAAAAAGAAAAAAGGGGAGAAATGTTTTATCTAAAACCCTGAAAAGTAAAGGGGTATGTTATTTCTTTTTAGCACCTTTGGCTATACAAGGACGAAAAGAATTCACCCCCAGATTGTTTTACGAGCTCAGCCTGGAGAGGCTCGTACCCGGCGATAACTTCTATCGCCAGATTTCCCGCGAGTTGGACTTCGGCTTCCTCTACGCGGCCACATCCAGGTTTTACGGCAGCGAGGGAAACCCCAGCATCGACCCGGTGGTTTTCTTCAAGGTGCTGCTTGTGGGCTACCTCAACAACCTAAGCAGCGACCGGGCATTGATGCGCCACTGCAGCAACTGCCTCGATGTCAGGTTATTTCTGGGTTACGACCTCGACGAGGAGCTGCCGTGGCACTCCACCATCAGCCGCACGCGCCAACTCTACGGCGAGGAGGTTTTCCTCGACCTGTTTCGCAAGGTTTTGTCTTTGTGCGTTGAAAAAGGTATGGTGCGAGGCAAGCGTCAGGCCGTTGACAGTGCCTTCATCAAGGCCAACGCCTCGATGGATTCGTTGGTAGAGAAGGAAGTTCTGGAAGATGCGAGTGCGTTTGTTGGCGAGTTGGAAGAAAACAGCGAGTTCAAGGTTACCAGTACCCGCAAGAAACTTGTCGAGCGCCATCACAGGTGGAAGGAAGAAGCCTACAGCAGTATGCCCGGTGCTGGTGGTAATGCAGGCAAGCCAGACAATGTTGACGATAACTGTAACCGGATCAGGCCCAAGTTCCTTTCGAACCACACCCACTACAGCCCCACCGATCCTGATGCCAGGATAAGCGTGAAGCCGGGCAAGGCACGCCAGCTGAACTACTACGGTCAGGTATCGGTTGACGATGCCCACCACGTCATCACCGGGGCCTGCTCCGACCTTGCCGACAAGCGCGACAGCCAGTGCCTGGAACAACTGGTGGAGCTAACCCGTGCCAACCTTGAAGTGAACGGGCTGGAACTGGGCCAACTGCTGGCCGATGCAGGCTACAGCAGCGGTGAATCGCTGGAATACCTCGACAGGGAAAACATTGATGCTTACATGCCCAATTTCGGGCAGTACAAGCCCGAGCGCGAGGGTTTCTCGTACAACAAGGAGGAAAACCGCTACGAGTGCAACAAGCAGGGCGGCAACAAGGCCCTACTCCCGTTCAAGGGAGAGAGGACCGACAGCAAGGGCTACACCAAGCGCACCTACCGCAGCAGCGAGACCAACTGCAAGAACTGCCCGCTGAGGGTCAGATGCTGTGGCAAGAAAACCAGGTTCAAGAAGATAGACGACAGCATACACAAGGAGCACTACGACCGCATGCACCACAAGCTGACGGAGAACCCGCGCGAGGCCAAGAAACTGTCGCGAATACGAGGCAAGACAGTTGAGCCGGTATTGGGAACGCTGCTGAACTTTCTGTCAATGAGGCGTGTTAACACTCGAGGGATAAAACTGGCAAACAAGCATGTATTGATGGCCTCTCTAACCTACAACCTGAAGAAATACCTGAAATTCGTTGCCGGAAAGACAAAAAGTGCGGCGCAAGCTGCCTTTTTCGCGAAAAGCACCCCGACTTTTCTCGAAAACCTCCTTTTTTGGCCCGAATACCAGCCACCCAGTCAACTCAAAGTTCCAACCTGAAAAACCCCATAACAAAAACAACCTTGCTTAAACTGGCCTAAACAAGGTCGGTTTTTTGTGGATTGTGGTCGTTTGTGGGCAAAAAGGGAAGTTGTGCATCAGCTACCGCTGTTAGTGGCTGGGCTTCTTTGTTTTCGGTCTGTCAGCAACATTTCTTGTCTTGTTGAATTGGCGGACAAGGAACACTTCCGTAACTGCAATAAACACAACAGTCGCCTTGCTGTGGTTTTAAAACGGTCTTACATTTTTCACATTCGTAAAAATATTGGCAAGCGTCAGTCGGCATTGTTTCTTCCTTTTTGTGTCCGCAGTTGGGGCAAGTGATTGTTGATTGTAATATGATTTCCATTTTATTTTTCCTTTTTATCCGTTACTGAATATCCTGTTCCGTTGATTGTTTTTTCAATTTCGGCAATGTTCGTTTTTGAGTTGTCAAATTCTACAATGGCGTTTCCGTTTTCGTATGATGCAGTTGATTTAATTATACCCGATAGTTTATTTACTTCGTGGTTTACGTGTTCTTCACAACTTGCACAAGTCATTCCGCTAATCGAAAACTCAACTGTCTGAACATTTGATTTTTCAACTACAATGATTTGTTTTTTTGTCTTTGGATAAAATATGTGAGCATAATAAGGAAAGGCAAGCATTAAGATTGCAAATGCTGTTACAATTCCTAAAAACAATTTGGATTGAATGAATTTTGGTTTTTCTTCCGTCTCGCAATTACAGTCAATTTGTTTTTTAGGTTTCAATTTTTGATACCAAGCGAAACCAAGAACCAAAATTGTCAAACCGATAAAATAAGGTCTTGCAGGTTCGAGCCACGAAAAAGTTGAAGCAAGTCCGCTTGTCCCTGCAACCAGAGCCAATACTGGCGTGATGCAGCAAAGTGAAGCAGCAATTGCTGTCAAAAGTCCTGCACCGATTAATTTTTTGTCCGTTTTCATATTGTTTCCAAAATTTTGTTTTCGTGAAGAATTTTAAAAAACGGTTTGAGCATTTTTTCATACTCTTTTGTCAATGAGTAGAAAATGGTTTGTGCTTGTCTTTCCGTTTCAATTAGTTTTCTGTCTTTGAGTTTTCGCAGATGTTGTGAAATTGCCGAAATGGTCATTCCGAGAATGTCGCTTAGGTCGCAAACGCAAAGTTGTTTCTCTTCGTAAAGTAGGAACAGGATTTTCAGTCTTACGTTGTTACCCGCCAATTCAAGTCCGTTCGATAAATAGTCAAATGAACCGGTCAGTTCTGAAACTCGGTCTTTGCAACGGTTGATTTGCTTAATGTCCGCTTGTTGTCTTATGCAAGAAATGTTGTCCATATTGCAAAGGTAGTCAATTTGTTTATTTAAGCAACTACTTAAATACAAAAGGTCAAAAAGAACCCGATTTTTGTCTGTCGGGCTGTGTCGTCATAGCCTTGCCACTAACGGTTTCGGGCTTGGCGAAGGTGGCGATTTTCACCATAAATGTTGATGCGGAGAACAAAACTTTGATTAACCACAAATGTGTCTGCGGAGTACTGAACCGCCACTTTTGCCAAACCCGTGTTACCGGCTGCCCGTGTGTCCTGCGATGAATCAGGGCGCTTTCAAATATAGAAACTTTCTACGAGATAGAAGTATCCGCCCCACTAACCCCGCCTATGAAATTAGATTTTTATCAATATATTGGGGCAGTAGGTTTTTGAGTTGGGAGTTTTTAGTGTCGTTGATATTGTTAATGACGTATGTGAGCCATTTTTGGGGGTCTATGTTATGCTTGGCACAGGTGACAAAAAAGCTGTAAAACATGGCTATGTCTCTGGCTGCATCATGTGAACCGGCAAATAGGTAGTTCTTGCGCCCCAGTGCCAGTGGGCGGATGGCATTTTCGACCAGATTGCTATCAATCTCAAGGATTCCATCCAAAAGGTAGTTCTGGAGGCTTGTCCATCGCTTGGAGCAGTAATCAAAAGCTTTTCCAATAGGACTTTGGGGCAGCACATTGTTGCGTTGCTGATAAATATACTGGCCTATTTCATTGATTATTGGTAATGATTTCTCAAGTCTTAGTTCATAGCGCTTCTCGGGCGTCATTTGAGACTCCCGCGCCAAAGCTTCGATGGCATACAAGAGTTGGATTAGCTTCAGTACATGTGTGGCACGAGCCTGGTCATTGTCCTGAGCCTTTTCAAAATAGCGACGCGCATGCGCCCAGCACGACAGATGAGTGATGCCTTGCTGCGATGCCAGAAAAGTGTAACCTGAGTAACCATCGGTTTGTATGTATCCGGTAAAGGTTGCAAGGTCATCCATGGGGCCTTTGCTGGCACCTCGTGTTGGATAATACTCAAAAAGTGCCGCTTTGTGTAATGGGGCATACCTTACCCACATATAACCCTGATGACAGGAATCCTTTATATCTTTATCTTGCACCTTAATGGGCGACTCATCTATCATCTGGTAGATTTCTCTAAAGACATACAAGCGATGAACTGCAAATAAGGGGCGTATATGCTCGCAACCCAGCTTTACCCACGACTCTAATGTGGAACTGGGTAAGCTCACCCCCATCTGATTTATACGCTTTAGGATGCGAAAAAGAGGCAGGTGGTAAACGAACTTATCGGTGAATATGGATGAGAGTAAATTCGCACTGGCAATGCACTTGGGAATGGGGCGGTTTAACTGGGCAATAACCTGTTTTTGACTTCCCGATGCGTCTTCCTTGGTTATATATTTGGGCCGAATAATGCGATTGATATGCAAGCGCGCAGGAGTCAAGTCGAGTTCTTCAGTAATTTCATGACCTATACATACCATACCGGTGGTGTCTTCTTCGGGCTCTATGACGGTTTCTACAACAGGAAGATGCGAAGGAAGATCTAAACGACCCTCGTGCTTTTTTTGTGGCTTTTTGCGCTGGTAATTAATCCTGATAAGTTCTCGTTCGGCTTTTACCCCTTCCTCTATCTCTGCGGCTTTGGGCTCAAATTCAAGATTTAATTGACGGGCATCCTGTGTGCAGACAAAACGCTCACGCTTTGAACCAAATATCAGTCTTTTAAGCTGTTCCAGCTGAAATTTGAGCGCATTATTATGGGCGGACATTTCGCTAATGGCAGATTCCTTTTTAATAAGGAGCAAGTTTTTTTCAGCAAGAGACTGCTCCAAAAGCAGGATTTTTTCCTGGAATATTTCAATGGATGGGGATATATTTTCTTGCCGATTTTTCATACACAAATATAGTCTGAAAGCCCCATTAATACAGGCATTTCAGGCTAATAGTTATCAACAAAAACTATCCAAAAATGTAGCGCTTGCTTTTTTTGATTCCCTTGTATGAAAGACCCTCCAGAAGCATCATAAGCTCTTGCCTGCTAAGCCGCTGGGATAGGCCATTACCAATAGTATGGGCATAGCGTCCGCGCTCTAAGCGCTTGTAAAACAGAGCAAATCCGTCCCCGTCCCAATATAGCATCTTTATGTGAGTGCGTCGATTGTTAATAAAAATGAACACGTCCCCCGAAATTGGGTCTTGGTTCAGGTGGTTTCTTACTATTCCAGCCAGCCCATCAAACCCATTTCGCATGTCAACTTCCCGGGTGCATATAAAATACCTTAAGTTGGTGCTTAACCCAAGCATGCTCAGTAGATTTCTAAAGTCAGCCCACCTGCAAATCGCAACACTGCCTTTGGAGTATGGCTAGAACGTACCGGCGAAAACATCTCTGGCTGTTCAACCAAAGAACTTATCTCCAAAAATCCAGGTGTGCTCTTTTCAATATTGGTTTTGCCTTGCTTCTTAGAAACCCAATACCTCAAAGTAGTTTTGGATATTCCGTTCTTTCTGGCATATTCAGTAAGTGCTACCCCGCTCATTTTCCAGGCCGCCACATGCGCAGCCTTTGTCTTACTATCAATTATCTTCATGGCTTTTTAACCCAAAGGTAAAAGCCGAAACACTCTTAGAAAATATGGGGTTAGTGGGGCGGATACGGTTAGTTGTAATTTACAAAAGCGTGTATGGTTCTTCCGTTTTGTTTTGTGTCAACCGAAAATTATTCACAACCTTACTTTCTGTCCATCGCTCAAATAAGGGTTGTTCTAATTTAAACTCCCGATATTCGTCAGGACTCATTATGGGAATCCCTGATACAATAGGATAAATTCTTTTACATTCATTGCAAAATAAGTACCCTTCTAAAATATTTCCTTCAATATCTTTGGTTATAATTGTCAGTTCCAACTCTGCTTTGTCAAAGGGACAACATAGTTTTTTTATCGTTTCGATTTTCATCCTAATTTACTTTTAAATTCTGTTTATATTTTTTAATTTCAAGTATTGGCTTGTCTGCATTCATTATTCCCGAGACCACCGCAATGCCCGAATAATTCAATTCATTCAGCTTTAAAATGTTATTTGGTTTTATACCACCTGCTAAAAAGACAGGCATACTGGTAATTTTCTTTGCTTCACGAATTGTATCAAAGCTTACCAAATCACAACTATTAGCCGTTGATGAAGGAAACATAGAGCAAAATGAAATGTAATCAAACTTATTTTTATCAGCCCATTTCACTAAAGATAAGTCGTTACTGCAAGTTATCCCTGTGATGATTTCGCGGTTCAATTCGTTTTTCAATTGCAGAATATTATTCTGTATTTTGTCAAAATGAATACCGTCTAAACTTGTTTGTTTTAATAATTCCCATTGGTTATTGATAAGCAAGGGAATGTTTTTAGTGTGGCATAATTGCAATATCTCGTTAATGAGTTCTATCGGATTTACATTCCGTTTGAAGTTATCCCATATTTGTATGGCTGAGATTTCTTCGTGAATGATTTCTTTTAACTTACTCACTAAAATATTCCTGTCCATTGACGGGTCAATAATGAGATAAATACCATTCCGTATTCTTTTTTTCATTGCCAACCTCCTTTTAACGCATTAAAGAATGCTCCCCAATAAGGGTCTTCTTCAAAATATTTCAAGTCCGATTTTTTATCGTTTTCTACCAGCGTTATCCCATTTTGCTTTTCACATAATTCTCCAACAGCGACACAAGGAATATTGCTCATAACAAAACGGGAAATTACCTCATCAGAGGCCTCTTTTTCACAAGTGATAATCATAGCACCTGCTCCTATGCAGTATCTTGGGTCTAAACCGAAAATATTACAAACTTCTGCTTGCACTTTTGCAATTGGTAATTTATCATTATAAATAATTGCCCCATTTCCTGAAGCAATAGTCAATTCATAAATAGCACCCAACACCCCGCCTTCGGTTACATCGTGCATAGCGGTAATTTCAGAATTTTCATTGTTTTCGCCCACGGCAATTAAAGCGTCTTGCAATGATGAGGTCTGGTAAAATGAATTGCAGGCGTTTTGGTATATTTCTATTCCTGCTTTGTTCTTTACGGTTTCAGGAAAACTCATTGCAAGAATTGCGGCAGAAGATATTGCACAAGATTTTGTAACCAATATCACATTTCCCGATTTTGCTGATTTTGATAGCAATATTTTGTTTTTAGGTGCTATAGTAACAAGCGTTCCGCCTCCTGCAATGGTTGAGTTCTGCCCGTCAATGAAACCTGTGTGTCCTCCTGTTATGGCAATTTTTATTTCGGAGCAAAATTTATGAATGTATTCCCAATATACTTTGAAGTCGTTTTTTGAAAATGTAGCAGGTAGATTTAATACAAACTGACCATACATTGGGGCGTATCCAGTAGTTGCCATATCATTTGCCATCAGATGAACAGATAACCAAGCCGATTCTTGCAAACCAAGAGAAGGAATCAGGGATAAGGGATCACTGGTTAATGCCATTGCTAAACCATTGTGCAAATCAACAACAGAAACATCTACACCAAACTTTGCTCCTGCAATTACTTCTTTACGTTGATGACCGCATTTGTTGTAAATGAACTCTTCAAATAAATGATGCTCTATTTTGCCCAATTTTTCGCTCATCATTCCACATCTTTTAGTTGTATATACAAACCGAAGAAATCACCAAATGGAAGTCCCCATTGTTGAACAGGAAACCACTTTGGAAGCCCTGTGCAAGTCCAGTGAATAGTATATTCCCGTCCTTCAAGCGCTTTATTAATAATGTTCGTGAGCATTTTGGGAGAGTAAAATGTTGCGGTAATGTAAAAAGGATTTTTGCCAAAAACTTGTTGAACCCTTCTTCTGACTACCTTGGTAGAATAACGATTCATCATACCCAAAGCTATACCGTATTTTCCAACTCGCGCGGCTTCTCTAATAACCTGTACGGGATCTTTGTAGTATTCAAAAGTGGTAATGAAGGCAAGCGCATCAAAAGAATGACCTTTGAAAGGCATATAATGTGAATCAGCCATGACCAAATCGCCTTCAAAAAGATGTTTTGCTTGCGAAAGCATTAGAGGCGAAATATCGCCACCTGTGGCTGTTATGCCTATTTCTGACCACCATCTTGTAAACCGACCAGTCCCGCAGCCAAATTCAAGCAATGTTTTAACACGCTTGTCGTTAGAAACAAGTTGTTCCATAACTTTTTTCTGCCAGACTTCAGCACGCTTGTAACGCCCTTCATACCACTGTTCATAAGTGTCGGTATGTTCACGGTTAAAAAACCATTCAGGTCTGCCTTGCCAGTTTTGTTGATTGGAGGGAATTAACCCCGTAGAGAATTTTTCTATTTCCATGTTTTTAATATTTATAAAAACAAAAACCCCATCTATCGAAAATGCCAATAGATGGAGTCGGAAATTAAAATTTTTCAACTTGCATCCCTACGTTGGCATTATCCAAATCAGGTATCGGGTATAATCTCAGCCTTTAAATGACACCCCGTGCTTTTGTGTTGGCAAATATACGCAAAATATTATAGGTGTTGGTTGGGCTTGGTTCTAATTTTTCTGTCCGCCAGTTGATGTCTGTTCGGTTGGCGGTAATTATCTTTGATTGTCCACACCTGAATTTCGCGGTTCATGCATTCATTGAGTATTCCCATAATGATCAGCAGATTTCTGCAAATCATAATTTTTCGTGTTTAGATTAATGCTGTACGAAGCTGTGTAATTTAAACCAACTTTTTATAGAGGAACCCAATGCATTTTTTGTGGGGGTAATTCCAGCGTTTTTGCTTGACAAGAAGGTACAGAATGTAACTTTTCTACCAAAGAAAGCTGGACAAATCTTAGCTCGATTGAGCAAAGCATTAAAAAGAAAATTGAAGCCGTTGGCACACCACTCAAAGATTGGGACATCAACATCTATCGTGGAATTTTAACGGGCATTGCAACACCGGAACGGTGGCAAAGAAAATCGGCGCATTGATTGATGCCGATATTTTAGATGTAGCTAAGAATCCGATTGATGCTATTGCAGATTCTGAAATTCTCATTCTTGGCGTATCAACTTGGGGTTTTGGCGACCTGCAAGATGATCGGGAAAGTTTCCTGCCCAATCTTGAGGCAGCCGATCTGAAGGGAAAAACAATTGCTATTTGATTTTCAAAGCAATTGAAGCAGTCTGGGCAAAAATATTGCAACCCCTGCAATAAATGCCGTTGCCGATGCTATCAAGACTGCAGCGGCCATGAGGTCTTTTATTTTTTTAATTTGTTCATGCTTTTCGGGCGAAATGAAATCAATCAGATTCTCCATGGCGCTGTTCACGGCTTCAAAAGATAGAACAAGTCCGCAGACCAGCATTATTGCAAGCCACTCCCAGGCATAGATTTCAAAAAAGAATCCTGCAGCCACCACTATTATCAAAATCACCAGTTGTATCCTTGCGTTATGCTCCTCTTTCAGAAGTATGAAAAACCCGTTAATGGCAGGTTTAAAACTTCCCAGGCGCTCGCGAAGTGAGAAGGGTCTTGGTTTCATAATGTTTGTGTTGTTATCCTGAACCATACAAATGTAATGTTTTCCCTTTTTGCATTTTCCGGGTCATTTTCCTTATCGCTGCAATGCTTTACCGGCTGAGGTTTTTAGTTACCTTTGCCGGACATTTTACCGGTTAGCAATTATGGGAGTAAAAATCGGATTCAGGGAATGGTCAGCCCTGGTGTTTTTGATGCTGGTGTGGGGAAGTTCGTTCATTTTGGTAAAAAAAGGTTTGGAGTCTTTTTCCGGAATGGAGCTTGGAGCGCTGCGTATCGTTATCACCTTTGTTATTTTGCTTCCCTTTGCCGTAACGCGAATCAGAACTGTTCCTGCATCAAGTCTTCGCTTTTTTTTCATAACCGGGCTTTTGGGTAGTGGTATCCCCCCATTTTTATTTGGAGTAGCACAGATGCACATCGACAGTTTTTTGGCAGGCGTGCTCAATGCGTTGACGCCTTTGTTTACACTTATTGCTGGTGTAATGTTTTTCTCGGCCAAAGCCACCTGGCTCAATGTGGCCGGGGTATTGCTGGCTCTTGCCGGTGCAGCAGGCCTGCTTGTAGCGGTTAGCAACCCCCAGCTCGCCAACGGCACCATTTATGGATTGCTGGTAGTTGTTGCCACCATGCTATATGCCTTGAATATGAACATTATCAAAAAGCGCCTTGGGGGTTTCGATCCCCTTACAATAACCTCCCTTATGTTTGCAGGTATAGGAATACCGGCAACTATTTATTTGTTTGCAGGCACCGGCTTTACTCAAACCATGATGACTGCACCCGATGCCTGGGTAAGTTTTGGATTTGTTGCGGTACTGTCGGTTTTTGGCTCTGCCATTAGCATGGTGGTTCACAACTGGCTTATCCACCGCACATCAGCACTTTTTGCCTCCACCGTTACCTACATGATGCCCATTGTGAGTATATTTTGGGGTATTGCCGATGGCGAAGTATTCCTGATAGGGTATCTCGTTTGGATTGCGTTGATTCTGGGGGGAGTGTATCTTACAAACGGCACAAATATTCGAAACATCCTCCGCCGGGTTAGGTTTCAATGGGAAAGCAATCGGAACCAAGCGGATTAAAAACTACCGCACCAACAGCCTGCCGGAAGTTTTTCCGGATGTTCCCATTACCGTAACAATATAGAGTCCGGGCCTTAGTCGGGATTGAGGAACTATCTTTTTAGAAATGCTGCCGCTTGGCTCAGAGACCCATTCATTAGAATATACGGTTCTTCCAGAAATATCGGTTATGATTATCCGGGTTATTTCGTTATAACTGAGCCCGGTGGCTAAAATTTGAAACCCTGTGCCATCAGATGGATTAGGGTGCAAAATAAGCTTTAGACCCGTTTCGGGAACAGACCTGTGAAGTATTGAGATAATGGCACTATATTCAAAAGCCCCATCATAGTCGGTTTGCTTTAGCCTGTAGTACAATATCCCCTCCGGCGGGTTGCGGTCTATGTGCCGGTATCTGAGTATTTGATTGCTGTTGCCGCCGGGGGCCTTACTATCAATATATCCGATTACTTCGAAGTTTCGTCCGTCCAAACTTCTCTCTAAGGTAAAAAAGTTATTGTTAATCTCCGATGCTGTAACCCATTCCAATACCACATTATTGTTTTCAACTCTGGCCTTAAACGAAATCAATTCTATTGGCAAGGGAATCTCAAGGTTTGTGCTTGCCAATGTCAAAAACCTTTGACTGAAGGATATTCTGCTATTAGAAGTGATCCTTCCGAAACCATCGGGTACTGTTCTGGCATCAGACCTACCCCTGTCTCCCCAGCCCGATGGGGGGCTCCATTCCGCAACTACCAAATGATTCAGGTGAAAAGGATCGGCGGTTGTCATACTGTGATTACCCACAAAAAGCGTTACATGGGCCAATGCGTTTGATGGGCCATGTACTCTCCAGTATTCAACCGGACTAATTCTTAAGGGAGATCCTTCAAATCTGTCGCGTCGCATACCATCGGCCTCCGGATCTCTGTTGTAATACTCAACAGTCCATTCGCTCTGTGCTGTTGAATTCACATTTTGCAAGATTGCAAATCCGGGGCGCCTGCTTTTGCCAACCGGAAACACAAATTCTTGTCCGGTGGTAGATGCCGGCAACATCCTGGTGAGTGTGCCATCAATAAACCTGGTCTGGCTAAAGTTGGCCATAGCCTCCGGCCTTGGATCCATGAGACGGATAACTGAATTGGCGTTTACAATTATCCCCTGGTCTATAAAGAGTTTTTCGGTAATATTTACTCCCGCTCCTCTTATGGTTAATTGGGTTGGATTCTCAGAGCGCAACCTGAAAATGCTGTTTAAACCCGTGAAGTTTCCATTTATTTCCCGGGGTTGGGTTCCACTCATGATAATCTGGTTATCAGTGTGGTTGGCTCTTATCTGTGCCGTATTCTCCATACGAAGGTTTCCGGTTATGTTCAGCACTTGAGACGGCCTTGATACCAACACTGCTGTCTGGTTTACATCTAAGTTTCCGCAGATAAACATATTTGGGTTGGCAGGAAAAGTTTTGTTCCCCGACCCTGTAATGACTAAGTTGTTGAAGGTGTTAATATTTGCCGGGAGTGACCCGCCCAAACCACTGAAAATAAGGGTGCTATTATTTCCACAGGCCAGGAACTGTTCGAATCTGCCGGCAGGCAAGTTGATGGGGTTAGAGCCTGTTCCTTCCAATTCGATTGCCCCACTACCGCTTACCATTCCCAGATTGTGAAATGTCGTAAGAGGACTTACCCTCAAATGGCCGTTTATTATCGTTCGGTATGCCCTTTTCATATCTTCTGTGATAGATACTGAAAGACCTTGAGGAATTTCAATAACAACACCAAAATGGGGCAGTATGCCTGTCTGCCAGGTTGTTGGTGTCTCCCAGTTGCCGTTGTTTACAGCCCTGAACCGTGCTACCTGGTCGGGTATGGCAGTTGATTCGCCTGCTGTATAAAATCCGGCTATTACTGATCCATTCCTGTTTAAGTGAGTAAATACTAATTTTCTTTCGGCTGGCACAATTGTGGGAGGATCTGAAAATCCGTCAATCTTCGACCAGGTATCTTCTTGCTCGGGTTGAAGCTGTGCTGTGAAATAATTTGTCAGAGTGCCCCTAACATCAGAATTTTCATAAATAAAGGACAAGGTTGCATGTGCATTTCTGGTGCCAAGGTCTGTCTCAACACCCCAAAAATACTGCAATACTCTGTTTGGGTCGGAGTTTGCCGCGGGTATGATGGTAGGATGATGGGAATTCACATTGGAAACAGTGATGTGGTGGCCTGATGGGAAACTGGAAAGGCTTACTATAGCCGGTGTGAATTTTGCACCAACTCCTAATGGGAAAGTAAAATTTCCGGGCACTTCAGCAGAGCCAAAATGTTTTCTGATACCCCCATCACCCATACCACCCCCTGTACGCACCATCCGGGTGGAGCCAAATGACTGGCCGGAGGGGATAGTGATGGGCACATTCTCGTTTAAAGTAAGCCTGTGGCTGCCAATATTCAGTATTCCATTTGTTAGCAAAAGGGCATTGCTTATGTTAAGGGGGACCGTTGCAACTGCTTCGACGCCGGCAGTAACCTGGTTTAATTCAAGCCTGCCGAAAAAGCCCAACCCACGGATATCCTGAGTTGTTGTACCTGCAAGTATTATCCCTCCGCTATTCGTAGTGCTTATATGCACACCATTGTTGGTCAAATGACGCCTAACCGTAACGGCACTGCCATTATCCCTGAAAACCCCCCTTAAAATATTCAAATCGTTGGTTACCAGGACATTTTTGTTCAGTTCAACACCCTTAACGGCATCAACCCTCCAATTGTTGAATGTAGTTGTGCCTGTTCCTGAAACGGTTTGCTGATTTCCTGAAAATGTTGCGGTCTCAGTAGTTTGTGACACAAAAACTCCATTGTTGGTCAGATTTCCCTTTAATTCATAGCCTAAACCCCTTGTTTCAAATCTTCCTCCTGTAGCAATACTTTTGTTCCCATTCAGCAACAAGGGTAGTGTATGAATATATGCAACAGGTGTATTATGCCCGTGAACATTCAGGTGAAACAACGGAATCGCAGACCTTATTGCAAAATGTTCTCCGGTTCCTGTAAATGCATGCCCCAAAGTGATAGTACCCAAAACCTGACTCGAGGCAGGCATGAGCAAGAGTGCAGGCTGGTTATTATCTGCTGCCTCGGCAATAATTAAATGTGCGTTCTGGTCTAAGAAGAATTCGCTTCCCGGATTGAGTACTTCAAAAACCCCCCTCGAAGCTGTGGCAGGGTTGCCTGTACCCACAACAACTGTGGAATTGCCTGTTTGCCTGTAGCGAAGCACTCCATCGGTTGTAAACTCAGATCGGCGCACCTGACCCGAAACATGCACCACAGAGTTGCCATGCGCCTCAAACCGCGCTGAGCCCCCAGTGCCGTAAACAATATTGGAAGTAACAGCACCGGGCGAAGTAGCTTCGGTGCCAGTATAGCCAAACAATCCCCTTGAATTTCCCCTAAATTCGAGAAGACCGTCAAGGTCAATATTTGTGCTCACTGTAGTACGCACAATGTTACTGCCTTCTACAACCAAGCTGGCATTCACGGAAATATGAAAGGGGTTCGCATCGGACGACAAAATAATGTCTTTTGTATTGGGATGCGCATCGCTGCGCTGCCCCAGCACCAAGATGCCCCTTCTGAGTTCAAGGGCTTTATTGATACCGGTAGTGGGTGCCCTCAATACAATGTGCCGCTGAATGCTCAGGGTATTGTGTGCATTTTCCATCTCTACTATTAACCTGTTCAACTCCCAGGTACCTCCATGCTCGCCCGTACCAAAATCAATATTGGAGACACCTCTTACAAAAAGATTTGCATTATTAGTGGATGATTCCCATAGGTCCATTACTCCCCTACCCTCTGTGATGAATCCGGTAAGGTTTATTGTATGGGTTAGTTCTCCACTCCCCGTTGTGGCCACGCGTAATTCTCCCCATGCCTGAAACCTCATTTCTCCATTTATGTTTATGGTCCATGGATATTCGCGCGATAATAAAAACCTGTTGCGGTTGGCATCACTTGCACCTGTCCTGTCAAAAAAGAACAAACCATTTAAATTTAGCGTACCGGTTCCTATCGTGCTTGTTCTCAGCACACCCCTGTCGCGGATTGTCAATTGTCCGTTTATATTAATTGTTCCTTCAGGAAGGGTTTTTATCCCCGGGCCGGTTATCAAAAGATTGTTGTAAGTAAACTTATCGGTAGGTAAGTTAAAGTTACCAGTGCCGTAAAACTCTATGATTCCACCATCGCTGAAATGAAAGGTAGCGATATTTGAATAATTTCCTGTTGCTACACGCGGCAGGTTGCCCGATGATAGTCTGAGAGTACCACCCCCCAGTACAGTCTCAAAAGCGTGTCCGGAGGTTGCACCCAAATCGAGTACACCCCTGTTTGCTCCCTCCCGCTCTATCCTGAGCGACTTTGCCGCCCTGCTATTATTAGCAACCGTTACAGTATGGGTTGGAGCAATAATTACAATGGCTGTTGCTCCTGGTGTACCTGATCCGGTGCCACCTGTATGGCTCTCATTTGACCAAGTACTGGTAGCATCCCAAGGCCCGTTTTGCCTGCTATAGAAAATGGGTGAACGGCCGCCTGATTGGAAAGAAGCGTTTCGCCCGGCTGTAAAATCGGCTGAGATAAATCCCTGTGCGGGAAAATTTATTGGATTCCATGGCTGAAACAAATTCCACTCAGTTTCGCCAACTCTGAGCATCGCAGCTCTGTAGCTATCGTTTACTCCCCGTGCATCACCCGGAATATGAGTAAATTGGTAATCAAATAAGATACGGGATATGGTACCTCCTGCCGAAACCTGAGTTTCAGTTTTCCAATAGAAACGCAACACATTATTATCAATAACCAGCGGATGTTCGTTATTCACAGGAATCACAGTAAGAAAGTGATCATGGTTTGATATGGAACCAGTACCTGTTGCCCCCTCCACCCTTAGAGTAAGCTGCATCGGAGTATATTTACCGGTTACTCCTACGGGAAAAATAAATGATTGGGAGACTGTGCCTGTAAGGGTAATATTCCTTAATCTGAGCCTGTACCCTTTGTCGCCAGGCAGGCCGCTGGTTTGGATCATTCTGGTAGAGCTGAAAGACCCCGAGGTTAGTACTACCGGATTGTTGGTTGATAGCAGATTTGATCCTATGTCGAGAATACCATTGGTAAATTCGAGTATCCCATTGCCCAGGTCTGCATCTGCGAGAAGCCTTGCACCTGCTGTATTGTCGAGTATTATCCGGTTTGGCCCCAGCCCGTGCCAACCCCTCACAGCCAGTTGTTGCTGGGAGCTACCGCCAAGGCGGAGTACTGAAGTATTGACCCACGCGATAGCCCCTTCGGCGTTGTGGTCTTCAATGGTGATATTGCCGTTTGCATGGATACCGTAACCATTGAGATTGATGCGCGATCTTCTCACATTGTGTACAATATTTCCGGCTGCCCTGATCAAAAACCTCGCTTCACCTGTAGTAGCCCTACCGGGACTTACAAAATTGATATCTTTGCCGGGTGCGGCATCGGGATTATTTGGCATATACTTGTCAAATACCAGATGGTGTAAGTCAAGGGGCCAAAGCAGCACCGGATCGCTAATGGTAACGGTAGTAGGGTTGTTGCCCTGGCTCTCGTGCCAGAAAAACCGTGTGGTATTGGCACCGGAAATATACCTTGTACCTGAAGCGAGTGTAAAGTTGCCGCCTATGTTTACATTATTGCCATTGGCAATTAGTCTTGCATTGGTCTCTAAATTTAGATGCGATAGTACCGTAAGCGGCTGAGCAGAGTTGGTCCCAAAATCATGTGTTATGGTTGTTATGATCAAATCGCGTACTGTGGCTCCCGATTTCAGAACATTTAGCTGGAAAAAGGGCGCTGTTGAGCTTAAGCCAAAATTTATGTTGTTGGGAATGGTTATATTTACCACGCCGCCTGTTACATTCGTATTTCCGGCGGCTGAGCCAATCACCAAGCCCCTGTTCGACCCAAGGGGGTTTGAAACATTAAGGGTGCCACCCGTCATGGTAAAAGAGTGTGTTGCCAATGGAAGTGAGAAGCGGGGGTGATCTGTTGCATCATCGCCACTTCCATCCACAGTAACCACCCCGCCAGTTTGAATCCAGCTTGCCTGATGATTGCCATCCCATAATGATGGCCTGAACTGACTAGTGTAATGTTAAGTATGTTATGACGCAATTATTTTGTATGTTTGCATAAAAACATACAAATGATACATTACACAGTTAAATTGACCAAATCGGAAGTGGATGAGCTGAAAAGCATAATAAAAAAAGGC
>Ga0209316_100043_pt1 | contig 46961 bp, 47 predicted proteins | sample 3C3metaG_FD_184150 | JGI IMG/M metagenome (GOLD analysis project Ga0209316, IMG submission 184150) | Freshwater bacterial and archeal communities from Indian Creek, Illinois, USA - 3C3 metaG (SPAdes) (version 3) | ecosystem: Environmental > Aquatic > Freshwater > Unclassified | place: USA: Indian... | reverse complement strand
AGGATAGCTATGCCCAAAAACAGGTGACTTCTCACGATGTAATCCGCGAGGGATTATTTTTTTGTTATTTTTCTTTTGTTGAATGGAGAATAGATTGTAACAACGCCTATAATGGAATATTATGCTAGCAGAAGAATTGTCTAGCTCCGGTTTCTATGATATTGTATGACTAAAGAGAAAGCAAATTCCTATCTTTCTGCAATAGAGCAGAGTTTCAGATACTATTGATCGTAAAATTGATTTTCCATTGTGACCCTCCTGGATTCTTTTTAAATGCTTATTTTGAGAATTTCCTTCAATAAAAAACTGCCCCAAAAGAGGCGGTGCCAGAGAGGTGAGATATTAACATAATAAAATTGATTTAGAAGTCTCTGCAGGATATAATAGTTCAAAACTTAGAATAGTGAAGACAACATTAACGCCTGAGATGCGTGAAAAGACCGTACTAAAAGCGTACTATCGACCTTAATAGACGGGGAAAAGCGTCGATAAAGCTGAAAATAATGACTTAGAACCATGTGAAATAGCCCGCTGGATCGCGTGAAAAAGTCAAACCAGAGAGTGGGAATGATATTGTTGGAGTTGAGCATGAACTATGTATGAACATATAAAGGAACATATAGCGTCAGAGCTGGAAAATATGAAAAGAAGCGGCTTGTGGAAAGAGGAGTGTATGATTACAAGCCCGCAAGGTGTTCGAATCAACGTAAGCGGTCGTCAAAATGTCCTCAATATGTGCGCCAATAATTATCTCGGGCTTGCTAATCATCCGGACGTCATAAATGCTGCAAAGGAAAGCTACGAGCTTTACGGATACGGCCTCTCGTCAGTAAGATTCATTTGCGGTACTCAAAATGTACATAAGACTCTTGAACGTAAGATATCGGAATTTCTTGGCACTGAGGACACTATTTTGTATAGCTCCTGCTTTGACGCAAACGGAGGTTTGTTTGAAACCATTTTTTCAGAACAGGACGCAATTATATCAGACGAGTTGAATCACGCCAGTATAATAGACGGCATTCGCCTGTGCAAAGCTTCAAGATACCGTTATAGGAACAACGATATGGATGATCTTGAAATGAAGCTTAAAGAAGCACAAAATGCCCGCTTTAGAGTAATTGTGACCGACGGTGTATTCTCAATGGATGGTATTCTGGCAAACTTGCCGGAGATATGCAATTTGGCAGAAGATTACAATGCTCTTGTCATGGTTGATGACAGCCATGCGGTTGGTTTTATCGGGGAAAACGGACGTGGAACGCCTGAGTATTTCGGAGTTTCAGATAAAGTGGATATTTTAACCGGGACTTTAGGGAAAGCACTTGGAGGAGCCAGCGGCGGATACACCAGCGGTAAAAAAGAAATCATCTCACTTTTACGCCAAAGATCCAGACCATATCTTTTCTCAAACACATTGGCTCCGTCTATTGCCTATTCATCACTAAAAGTGCTTGAAATTATTACAGAATCAAAACTTCTCATGCGCACTCTCATGAATAATGCTGCACATTTCAGAAAGAATCTGCAAAATTCAGGTTTTGATATCAAAGAAGGTATCCACCCGATAGTACCTGTTATGATAAAAGATACCTTCACGGCACAAAAAATGTCCGATGAGCTTTTTTCAGAAAACATCTATGTAAAAGCTTTCGTATATCCTGTAGTTCCGCTTGGTAAAGCGAGAATAAGGACACAGGTTTCGACGGCTCACACAACAGAAGATCTTGATTTTGCCGCTGAAGCTTTCAAAAAGGTAGCATACAGATTAGGGGTTTTTAAGTAACCTCATATTAAAAACCGCACCAACATTTCAATCCCTCAAATACCTCGTTTTAATAAGCGCTTGCTTTGCTTTTTCGTAGTCTTCCGCCGCAGTCAATATCACAGGACCGGTGCAGCCCATTCCCATAGCGGCGAATATCCCTTCTTTCCAAACTTCGCGCACTGCTGCCTCAAGATCAAGGATGTCTATTCCGGATATTTCCTCTGTCACAGGTTTAGCCGGCGGAGTGGCTATCTGTTCAATAAGCATATCATCGCCCTTTTCGGATGTTTCACCAAACCTTTTTGTTTGATCTTTAAGCCTCAAACTTGTTTCATCAGCAAATAACCTATCTAATCCTGCCTTTTTCGCTTGAGCAATTTCCGCATGTGCAACCTCGCGCAATTTACCTCTTACCATATCAGCCGCATATCTTATTGCCCCTGCGACAACCGGCGAACCGGACGCCCTTGAGAGTATAAGGATTATTTTGTCAAAATCTTCGCCTATGCCAGGACCATAACCGCAGCCCGAACTTTCATAATCGCCCCCGCTTAAATAAGCCGAAAGTACTTTCATAAGCACATTGCCTGTTAAAGTATCGGTTACCAATACATCCGCTGTTCCTTTCAACAAATCATTGCCCCGCATCAAAAGACCGCCGTCTTCACGCACTGATTCGGCGAAACAAATATCATAACCGTTTCGAGCAAGTTTTTTTAGCAAATTTTCAGCTTTGCGAGCAGCGTCTAGATTAAGAATCCCTAAAGAAGGCTTCTTTATGCCTGAGGCTTTGGCAGCAGCTATTCCATAAATTGCGTTTTTGACCATTGCTTCTGCTCTGTCCGTTGCAGTTGTCCCTGTTGTTGTCGCTAAAAAGACCTCTTTCCCCCTGCCCGGTGTTGTTATCCTTCCGACAGTTGCGACGCCTACCGGAAAATTATAGTGCATCGTCACCGCGGCGTCGATTTGTCCATTCTCAAGGAGCTTCTCCATTGTTTCGTGCTGCTCTTTTTCATTGTTTGCGTTGACACGACTCAGATCGGATTTTACTTCAGGTCCTATCAATACTATATCTATTTCAGAGTTGGCTTTTGCTGCAATTTCTGCCCCACTAAGCAATTCTTCAACGCCATGCTCGCTCCCAAGCAAAGTAAGTCCTATACGAATTGGCCTATTAGGCAAAAATGTTTCGGCTTTTTTACCAATATCCGGTTCAATAGATATATTTTGTATTTTGCCCGAATTCTTTTCTATCACGAAAGAAACACCGTCAAACAAATTAGTCATGCGGGCTAAAAACAAGCTGCCCTTGCCGATTATCATCGCGCGGCTGATCTCGTTTTTTAAGATCATTTCCAACACATAACCTATAACCGGAATTCCGGAAGGAATGTGCCCTTGGGTCGGTGCAAAGCCCGGCAATCCATGTTTTTCAGCAAAGCTATCAATATCAGCCCGTTCAATTTCGCCCCGTCTTACGCCTAACGCGGCAATCATCTTATAATTGGCAAGCGTCACATCGCCTGCGCCAGCCGGTATTGTTATCTCGGAGTTATGCATTTCCACTCCATACAGGTCAATATCGGTGATTTTCATGTCATTTCGTAAAAGCGGGTCTGTCACAATCGCCTGCATAGTCGCCTGAGGGCTTGCACCTGAGCCTATGGTATGCCTGCCTACAATATCTGTTCTGATAACGGGGCTTACACAATCATCCTCCGACACCCATATCGCAAATCCGCCCAAAACATCCTCAAGAATCGGCATGTTTTTGTTTATATGATCCTTGCCGTTCATGCCAAGCTTTGAAGTAGCCCCTCCCGCCACCACAACGACATTTTTATAAACTCCGGATTTAATCAGAGCGGCAGCAGTTATCATGGCATGTGCCGGCGCTGCGCAAAATCCTCGTGTATCGCTGCCTGTAGCGTTAACGCAGCCTGCGATCTCACCTATGGCTTTTGCGAAATTCCCTCCGCCGCGCTGATTCATATCACCGCATGCCTCTTCGGAGCATTCGATAATATAATCGACAGACTTAGGATCAAGGCTGTATTTATAAAACAAGTTCAATAATGATACTACAGCCGAAGCTACTGCGGAGATGTTTTCAAATATAACATGCGCTGAGAGCGTATCGTCAGTCTCATGCGCACGGCGCACACAGCCGACCAACTTCTCACCAAGTTTTAAAGGCTCAGCCTTCTGTTTTTCTATGAGCTCGGCTATATATTGACTGTCCGAAGTCTTTTCGAGTTTTTTAAGATCAAGCGACTTAAAAACAGGATGCACGCTCAGTTGATCTTTAATACTGCCGGCGAACTCATTTTCAAGAATGACAAGATCAAACGCATCTACAAGCCTCATTACAGCATAAAATTCTTCCTCGGGCATTATCTCGCCGAATCTGCCAAAACGGCTTGCCTCACTCACAGGATTAGAAAACATAGGCTTATTAAACCCTCTTAACTGCTTTGGATGAATATTGCCGATATAAGCTTGATTAGGGGCATAAGCCACACATTCCGAGAAATTCCTCAGATGCTTCGGAAGCGTTTTCAGATAATTGCTGTCCGGATTCAATTTTCTCTCAACCGTTTGAGTTGTGCCGTGATCGATAAGTATATCAGGCGTGTGGAACAGCGCATAAGCCGCGCCTTTTATTACGGGATACATAAAGGCCTCCTTTTTTAGATGTTAGAAGTTGGACGTCTGACGACCAACTACCGACGACTGACGACTGAAACCCGTCCCCAATATTTGATATTTAGAATACTACTTGGCCGTGCACTTCTGTTTCAAGTGCTCTTAATGCCTTTCGTACCAGACTTCTCCTTAGTTCCTTTTCGTCATCCGCTGATAAAGCAGGATTGCCTAAAGGATAAGGAATAGCCACAGTCGGTACAATCCGGTTTGCGCCTACTGTCAATGAAATCGGCACTATTGTGCACATATGGACAACCGGTATACCCGCACGTTCGATTTCTTTCACCATCGTTGCGCCGCAACGTGTGCATGTCCCTCACGTGCTTGTCAGAATTGCGGCTTGTATTCCGTCGTTTTTAAGATCGCGCGCTATACTTTTAGCATAGTTTATTGCGTTATTAACAGACGTCCCGTTTCCGACAGTCGCATAATAATAGTTGTGAAGTTCCCCTATCTCGCCGTTTTTCTCCATCTCGCGCAAAACGTCAAGCGGCAGCACCCTATCGGGATCAGCATTGGCATACACGGGATCATACCCTCCATGTGCTGTTTCAAATGAATCGCTCGTAAGATCTGTCAATCCTGCAAGAGTATACTTACCGTACTTACTTGCCGACGAGGATTCAATGCGATCGGGATTTCCCTTCGGCACTATGCCGCCTGATGTGAGTATCGCTATCTTAGCATTTCTTACGCTTAAAACAGGCGGATTAGGAGCTACCCTGTCAAACACGGGCATGGGGTATTCGGTTTTAAACGGCTGGTAAGCAAGCTTTGCCTTAAGCATTTTAACCGCACGTTTTGCCCCGCGCTCTTTGTGGAAATAATTCTTCCTTATACCGCGTGGTATGATTCCGTGTGTCTCGGGGGTTATTTCTTCCTTGTCGAAAATCGCCTTTGCAAGCTTCGCTATCTGCGGCGCTACTTTACGCATTTCAGCGGCGCTTTTACCCGTCTCAAGGATGTAAGCATGTCTTTTGTAAAGCTCAACACCCGGATTCTCAGGGTGCATGGCGCTTATTACCGGTATTGCATGCTTTTCGCTTATGGCTTCGGCTACCGCACCGCAAGCTACTCCGTACCTACCGGCATTGAAGGCAGGTCCTGCTATCACCAAGTCGGGCTTATGTTTAGCAATCAACGAAGCCACAATCGATTTTGCTTCCTCGATATTTTCATTAAAAAAGCCGTCTCCGCAGATGATGGTTGCCACAATCTCGCCTGTGTCTCCAAGCGATGCCTGAATAACCTGTCCCGGACCTACAAATCCTAAACGTTCTTCGGGACGAAAATCGGCTTTGTCCTCGCCTCCGATACCGCCGAAAAACTGGTTTATATAATGTACAATTCTTATTTTATGCTGCGTCAAATTTATCACTCCTTTCGAAATTTGGCGGTATACCGCAGCTTATCGGACGGCTCTCCATCTTTACACCTGCGATATTTACGCTACATATTTCAATACTTGCTGTACATGCTGCGCATATTGCTCACTTCGGCAATAATCGCATCAATATCTAAAACCATTTCCATCAATCCGACCTGATCGTCATACACTTGCGCATCAACATATTCTTTCAGTTCAAAAATATGATAAACTCTGAGTCCTAACTGGACTCCCGCCAAAGATCCCGCATAAGCCGGGTCACCTGCCGTTACGGTTTCGGCTGCTAAACCTGAAGCTTCCGCTTCAGCGCCTCCTAAAACCACAATCAAATTCTGAGCGCCTGTTTTTTCGGCTAACTCCTTGACCCTGCGCTGATTTTCAAGATCCATGGCTCCCGCGGCCGTTCAGACAAAGCATTCGGTGGTGGAAAACACAACCTGAGCGTCGGCGGACTTCATGCATTCTTCGATTGCCGGACCCGGCACTCCATCTCTGTCCCCCAGTATTATTATTTTTTTACCGTCAAACATCTTTTCTCCTCCTACAATAAAAATTTGATTACACTGCAAAAATTCAATCCTTACACTCCTTTTGCAGTCAAAAAGCTAAACCCAAGCTCGTTGGTCGAGCCGGTAATGGCCTGTATTTCGACCTTTATCCGTCCATCATTTGTAAGGCTTCCGCTGAACCCTCCAGCCACCACATCGGCCGTATTCGGATGTCCTATTACTTTTTCCATCATGGGAAGTTCTATCACCACATTGGCGTTTCCGGCTGTAACAACGGCATCTGCCAGAGGATCCGCATCGGCTAGCGATTGCGAAGCGCCGTCTCTGCCTGCGTACTCATCGGTTATAAGTACGGTTTTAATCCCTTTTTTCTCAAGCTTTGTGCAGTTCATGATGAGATCCGCATCAGGATTCCCGAACCCTTCTTCGGATATGATGGCGGCATCAGCTCCAATCCATTCAACCAGCTTTGCGGTATAATCGGAAGACCTCTCTTTATCCGCTAATGTCACATTCTCATTGGTTATCACAACGCCTAAAAAATTGTAGTCAATACCGTGATACTTATAAAGATCATGTATAACCGGATTATTCTGGTGGTGGTAAGTGGTGTTTTTGTCGCAGGCCGACACGCAATTGCCTGAAACGATCGCACCATCCATTACTTCGGTGGGATAAATAAAAGTCGGCAACATGCGCTTTGCGTCAATTCCGTATACGTAGGTGTCATGCAAAAGCCCCTGACTTTGCAGCATATATACATAAACGACCTTAGGAAGTCCCTCATATTGCTTTAATGCCTGCGGCAGAGGCGGGAAGCTGTAGACTTCATAATAATCAGGCAGCATACTGCGTCCGGCTTCCGCAATAAAAGCCGCCGCTTTAAGCCCCATAATCCTCAAAGCCGCTTCATGTTCATGCTGGGCAAGTGAAGCTTCAGGTTCCGCAGTTAAACAGATGTTTAAAGTCTGCGAAAACGGGGTGTACTGCGCTCCTATGCCGCACATATCGATTATGCCTTCCTGAAATCCGACTATTTTGCCGGTTGTCACAATCGCCACGCCTTTTAGAACATGCGTTGTTCCCATCCCAACCGTATGAACCTTGCCTAAAAAGCCCGGAAACATACTTACGCCGCCCTCCGTCTTGATTCTTGGCTCAATTACGTCTTTTACGGGTAAAATACGTGTTTTATCGCCCGGCTTAGCCAAATCGACTTTGAGCGAAACGAATCGATCGTCTTTTATTGCGTTAACCAATTCCTTTTCGTCAACATGCAAAATCCCATCCGATATCATCGTTTTATCTGAGAATTGCACGTCTTTAATACAAATCATGCCTAGTTTGAGTTCCACTCTATCACCTCCTTTAAGCAATCGTTTTCAGTTTTAATTCAATGTTTTCAGCCTGCGCCTCGTCAGGGCCTAACTCAGCTATCTTTTCGCCGTCTTTGTAAAAAACAACAGCCGGAAGACCTAACACTTTCTGCGAGATTGCAAGCCGCCGGTTGCCCGTAATATCGATTTTGCAAAATTTAACACTTGTGTGGCGTGATGCAATATCTTCAATTTCAGGCATAAGAGCGAGGCATTTATCGCATTTCGGACCCCAAAAATCAACCATCACCAAACCTTTTGCCGATAACACCTCTTGTTCGAAATTATCCTTGTTGACTTCGACCATAAAAATCACTCCTCTCAAATCAACTTATTAAGACAGGCCTTAATTGCATTCTCCGTGATTTCTTTAGAATTCAAGCGGGATTTTAACTCTCCTTCTTTGAAAAAAAGGATTGCGGGATTTTCTTTAATACCAAAACGTGAAGCTATTCTTTGATTCCGGTATGTGTCCATCTTCCAAAGCTTGAACTCCCCATCATACGAAGCAATGGTTTTTTCGATAAGAGGCATCACGTTTATACACACTTCGTCCATAGGACTCCAAAACACCACTGCGACCGGACGCCGTTCATCCAAGACAAAATTCCTGAATCCTTCCTCTTCAATAATATATTTCTCCGCCGCTACGGCTGCTATAGCTCCATCCGCCGCAGCCGTCACCACTTGGCGCAAATACTTCGTCCTCGCATCACCGACTGCGAAAACTCCGTCAATGTTAGTTTCCATTTTTTCGTTGGTTATGATGTATCCATAAGAATCAAGATCTACACAACCTTTTAAAAATCCTGTCTGCGGAACACTGCCCACATAAATGAAAACTCCGTTTGTTTCCATTTCGGAAAGCTCGCCGGTCTTAATGTTTTTTACTTCTACCGATTCTACAATACCTTCTCCTTTAATCTCCGCAATAGTCGAATTCCATATGAATTTAATTTTCGGGTTGTTAAAAGCGCGTTCTCGCAGAACCGGAGCAGCATCAAGCACTCCTTCATCATGAATAACAATAATTGTCACCGAATTGGCAAATTTAGTCAGATGGTTGCCTTCCTCAACAGCCGCATCCCCATTGCCGACTACCACTATATCCAAATCCGTGAAAAAATCGGCGTCGCATGTGGAGCAATAAGAAACGCCCTTGCCTCTTAACGCGATTTCTCCTTTTACTCCAAGGGTTCGCGGTACGCAGCCAGGCGCAAGGATTAACGCATGTGCTTTAAGCTCGCTTCCGTCTTTTAAGCGAACAAGCTTGTTTTCCGCATCTATTGATATAACCTCATTTTTTACTGTTTCGACTCCGAAATGCTTGGCATGTTCTGTAAAAGCCCGCATTAACTCCGGGCCGGTAGTGCCTTTAGCAAAACCAGGATAATTCTCCATTTCTTCTGTTGTTGATGCCTGTCCGCCCGTTTTTGTCTTTTCTATAAGCAAAGTCTTAAGCTTGGATCTTGCGGCATAAATCGCAGCCGAAAGTCCGGCCGGACCTGCTCCCACAATTATTATGTCCCATATGTCGCTCATTGCCATCCTCTTTCCTTGTTATACTCATAAACAATTGCTTTAAACCTGATATCTGCAAACCGGAGATCACAGATCAGAAAAAAGTAATCCGGCCTCCGGCAGATTCAAGCAGACTCAGATCAATCATCATAAAATCGTTAAGCTCTTGATCGGAAAAACTCCTGTAAGGCATTTCCTTGAGCATTCTTTTCGCCGTTTCAAGGCTGTCTTCGGCGATTTGCACGGATTTCACATCCATTCCTAAAGGCTTTGCGCTTATTACAACCGACTTAAACGGATTTTCATTCGGCTTTATGCTTCCCGCCAAAGGGTGAGTTAAAAGATGATGTCCTAAATGCACCAAATCGCGCACCTTTTCAAGTACCCTTATAACCCCGGAAGCGTTAATTCTCACATCTTCCTTTTGAAACACAACCATAGGATTGTTGCTAACTATCCTTACCTCTTTCAAAATCTACCTCCCAAAACACAAAATGAACGGCAATTCAAGTATTTAAGTATACCCGAATATACCGCCCATTCCTCTGTCTATCACTACCTGAGAGATTCCGCGCTATAAAAGCGCTTGCCCCTTCGGTGCCGTATGGCTTTCCAGAGTTCTGTCGACTGTGCGGTCCTTTTGCCTGAAAGCTTCACCGTCATTTTGGCGAAAATGCCGGTTTTCTCCTTCGGCGCTCAAATCTGAGTCTCTCCCGCCAGCTTCTTCCAGTTAATATCGGAGACGTTTTATCGATTGAGATAGATCTACAGATCCGTCCCCTCAACAGAACCGTCCCTATTATTGCAATCCTCTATTACTTTTATTGCAGGTTTCCCCGCCTTACACACTCCTACGCAGTAAGCCGTCAAAGACGCTTCCTTCAGCTTGTCTAAAGCTTCTTTCACATATTCTTCGGACACAGCAAAAAGAAGACCCCCGCTGGTTTGCGGATCATAGAGCACATCGCGCAAGGCAATCGGCACATCATCCGCAAATTCGACATGCTTTCCGTAATGCTCTTCATTTCTCTCAGCCGCACCGGTTGTAAATCCCAAAGATGCATAACCCAAAGCCCCGGGCAAAACCGGTATGCGCTTTCCCCAAATCTCAATTTCAATTCCGCTTGCGCAAGCCATTTTATAGCAATGTCCTATTAATCCGAAGCCCGTTATGTCGGTGCCTCCGCGAACACCGAATTTTTTTAGAATTTCCGCTGATTTATCATTCAATTGAAGCATTGTATTCAAGGAAAAGTCAATGTGTTCTTTTAGTGCACGATTTGCCTTTAACGCAGCGAATATTATACCGCTGCCCAATGGCTTTGTGAGGATCAGATAATCTCCCGGCATTGCGCCTTTATTCGTTATGATCTCTTTAGGATGTACGATTCCTGTGACCGAAAGACCGAATTTTATGTCCTCGTTTTGGACGGTATGACCGCCGAGCACGAATACACCCGCCTCAAGGCACTTATCGGCTCCGCCTCTTAAAACTTCTTTCATGACGCTTTGTTCGACACTCTCAGGATAGCAAACAATATTGAGCGCCGTGATCGGTTTTCCTCCCATTGCATATACGTCGCTTAAAGAATTGGCTGCGGCTATTTGTCCAAAAATATAGGGATCGTCGGTTATTGGAGAGAAGAAATCAAGCGTTTGAACAAGAGCAGTTTTTTCGTCTAAAGCAAAAACACCCGCATCATCGCCTGTTTCCGTGCCGACCAAAATCCGCGGATCATGCATTTTAGGTAGATCTTTCAAGATGCATTCAAGAGCTCCCGGCCCTAATTTACCAGCTCAGCCGCCGCCTGTGGCAAGCTTACCATAAATTGCTTCGCTCATTGATTTCTCCCCTCCTTTCTCCATTATTACTTCACATTCAGCTTCATTCTACTTCTCTTTCGCTTGTTTGTCAAAGAATTCGCGAGTGAGTTTAAACACTACACCGCTTAAAATAAGCAGACCGATTAAGTTCGGAAATGCCATTAAAGCGTTTAATGTATCGGCCATTGCCCATACTTCTTCGAGTCCGCCCACCGCTCCTATGACAATTGGGGGTATCCAGAGAATTCTGTAAATCATATTGACTTTCGGGCCGAAAAGGTGTTCGGCGCAGCGTTCCCCGTAATATGACCATCCAAGTATTGTGGAACCGGCAAACATAAGAAGCGATATCGCTATAAATTTGCCGCCAAACGCTCCGAATACATCGCTGAATCCTTCTATTGCCAAAGCTGCGCCTGAGGCTCCGCCTTCCCATACTCCCGTCGAGAGTATCACCAAGGCTGTCATTGTACAGATTACCGGAGTGTCAATGAAAACTTCAAAGACGCCCCAGAGTCCCTGCCTTACAGGATGATCAGTGGTTGCCGCCGCATGGACAATAGGTGCGCTGCCCATGCCTGCTTCGTTTGAAAACACGCCTCTCGAAATTCCGCGCCTTATAGCCATCATTACCGTTGCCCCCGCAAAACCGCCAACCGCTGCCGTTCCGGTGAAAGCAGTGCTGAATATCGAGGCAAAAATGCCCGGGATATCGGCTATATTGATCAAAATTATGATAAGCGCACCGATTATATAAAATACAGCCATTATCGGAACAAGCAGCTGTGTGACCTTGACAAGCTGCTTTAGTCCGCCAAGTATCGCTGCCGCTACGGCTATTGCAAGCACAATTCCCGTAACGATAGGAGGAATGCCAAAACCCGCTTCAAGCCCTTTTGCAACGGAATTTGACTGCACCATGTTACCGATGCCAAAAGCCGCCAAAGCGCCGAATGCCGAGAATAACACCGCAAGTAGCCTTCCAAGCCATTTTATACTCAGTCCCTTTTCAAGATAGTACATGGGACCGCCCACAAAACGCCCGTCAGGAGTCTTTTCGCGGTACTTAACGCCCAGTACAGCTTCCGCAAACTTACTTGACATACCGACGACGCCTGAAACCCACATCCAGAAAATTGCTCCGGGGCCTCCTAATGCGATAGCTGTCGCAACTCCCGCGATGTTGCCAACACCTACGGTCGCTGCAATGGCGGTCGATAACGCCTGAAACGGTGTGACTTCGCCTTCGCCCAGTATCTTTTTACTAAACATCTTGCCAACGGTATTTTTAATAATATAACCTAATTTAGTCCATGCCATCGCACCTGTGCCAATGGTCAGATAAATGCCTGTTCCAACTATTAGGACGAGGATCAGAGGACCCCATACGATTCCATTTAACCAATCATTAAACGCCAAAATAGCTTCCATTTGTCGTCCTCCTTCGTAATTAATTGTTACTTATTATAATTCCTGCAACCCACGTACGAATAAACTTTATCCCTCCTTTCAACAAGCCCTCGAAAATTATCTCTCACCCCCTCGTTTACCAAAGCCTTATATCGCCTCACGAAGCGGAATGTAGGTAAGTCCGTGCGCCTCGGCAACCGCCCTGTAAACCATATGCCCATTGACTGCGTTTACTCCCAAAGCGAGCGCTTCGTTCTCAAGTATCGCCTTTTTCCAGCCTTTATTCGCAATTTCCAATGCATACGGCATAGTAACGTTTGTTAAAGCAAAAGTCGAAGTGCGGGCTACCGCGCCCGGCATATTTGCCACCGAATAATGAACAACTCCATGCTTTAAGTAAATCGGCTCGCTGTGCGTAGTCACCCTGTCTATGGTTTCAATCGACCCACCCTGATCAATTGCTACATCAACAATTACGGAACCCGGCTTCATATTTTTGACCATCTCTTCCGTAACTAGCCGCGGCGCTTTTGCCCCCGGAATCAACACAGCACCTATGAGCAGATCCGCCTTAGCAACTTCTTGTGCGATCGTATACGGATTCGACATGAGAGCCTTGATCCTACCCATGAAAAGATCATCCAAATATCTGAGCCTGTCGGTATTTTTTTCGAGTATAACAACTTGCGCCCCAAGCCCCACCGCCATCTTCGCAGCGTTCGTACCGACCACTCCCCCGCCTATTATGACCACAACTCCGGGTTCAACCCCCGGTACGCCGCCTAGCAGCACTCCCCTCCCCCCCCAATGCTTTTCAAGATATTGTGCGCCGATTTGCACTGACATCCGCCCCGCCACTTCGCTCATAGGCGTCAACAGAGGAAGAGATCCGTTTGGCATCTGCACCGTTTCATACGCTATAGACACAACCTTTTTATCAAGCAGCACTTTAGTCAAAGCAGGCTCGGAAGCCAGATGAAGGTATGTATAAAGAATCTGGTTTTCTTTGAAAAGATCGTATTCCGGCGGCAAAGGCTCTTTTACTTTAACTATCATGTCGGACTTAGAGTAAATCTCTCGGGGTGAATCTAATATTTCAGCCCCTGCCTCCAAAAAATCCACATCGCCAATCCCGCAGCCTGCTCCTGCGTTTTTCTCGGCATAAACCTTGTGACCTGAACTGACAAGAGAAGCCACGCCCGCAGGCGTCATCCCTACACGGTACTCATTATTCTTTATTTCCTTTGGAATTCCGATATTCATAAAATTCCCCCATCTCTTAATTTTATATAGTTTCATTGTGAAACAGCATATAATTATGACGTGAAAAATATTCTATACTTGTTTTTAGGCATATAGTATAATTCTGTGCATAAATGCAAATTCCTGTATAAACGTAAAAATTTAAAATACCATAGAAATCGAAAGTACATCCTTTCTGGATGTGAAAGATTTTTCTTTCTTGAGCCTGTTTCGCAAATGAAATAAGAAAAACTAGATGTAGAAATTCTCTTGACAATTATTTCACTCGGCATTATAATGATAACGATTATCAGATTCAGAAGTTTCTGTTGAGAGAGGTAAAAAATGAAAAATAGCACACGTATATTTTTAAAAATCACAGCGCTTGTTGCCGCAATAATTTTGATTGCTGCGTCAGGCGCACCTTTACTGACAGCATCTGCTTCAACGCCGCCAGTACGGGTAGTTTTAGACGGGGAAACCCTAAATATCGATGTACATAGTGTAAGAAATCGCGTTATGCTTCCTTACCGTGAGATAGCGGAGAGGCTAGGTGCGCAGGTTGCATGGGATGCGGGCAGAAGAAGCGTAACCGTGACATTGGGCACAAGTGTAGTAAACTTAACCGTCGATAATACAAGCGCATCTATAAACGGACGAAATGTCACTTTGGATGTGGCACCTGTGATTGTCGGCACCAGAGTTTTTGTACCGTTAAGATTTTTAGCGTCCGCACTTGACTGGCGCGTTACATGGAGATCTGATACAAGGACTGTAGCATTGAGCCGGATTCCTGCTATTACAGTAAATGTGGCGCTGCCGGATGGGGTGCCCGCTTTAAGTATGGTACGTCTTCTTAAGGAAAAACCTTCTATGGGCACTAATACAACGGTTAATTACGAAATAGTCAGATCACCTGATCTTCTGGCAGCAAGGGTTGTCTCAGGCGAGGCGGATATCGCTGTTGTCCCGACTAATCTTGCGGCGGTACTCCATAACCGTAACACCGGCTACAGACTGGCTGCTTCAACCATTTGGGGAGTGCTTTATCTGGTCAGCAATGAAAATATAACCGGTTGGGAAGATCTCCGTGGCAAAACTATTCATACTTTCGGCAGAGGGCTTACTCCAGATATTGTTTTCAGATACCTTCTCACCGAGAATAACTTAGATCCCGAGCGCGACGTAACTTTAAACTACTTAGGCAGCGGAACGGAGCTTGCCCAAGCGATGATCGCAGGACGCGTGCATACCGCCGTGATACCGGAACCTGCGCTAACACAGGTCTTAACAAGAAGACAAGATTTATCCGTCGCCCTTGATCTTCAAAAGGAATGGGGCGATCCTACAGGTCTTGCCGACAGCTACCCGCAGGCTTCAATTATAATAAGCAGCAGACTTATCGACAATAACCCGGAGTTTGTAAGAAGATTTCTGCAAGAGGTTGAGCAAAGCATAGTTTGGCTTAACGCCAACCCGAAAACAGCGGGAACATGGGCTGAAGAGCTTCAATTAGGCTTAACTGCGGCAATTGTTGAAAGGGCTCTTCCAAGAAGTAACATCCGTTTCGTACCCGCAGTCAGGGCAAGACGGGCTATTGAGCAATATTTGAAGGTGCTTTTCGATTTTGCACCTGAATCTGTAGGGGGTCGTTTGCCCGGTGAAAACTTTTATTACACGAGATAAGCTTTATGCTTTTGCGGCAATTCTTTTGATCCTGATTATTTGGGATCGCCTTTCATATGCAGTGGGGGCGGAAGTCTTACTTCCCACCCCCGCTCAAACATTTCGCGAACTTATAAAAATTATAAATTCAGGGACGTTCTGGCAAGCTATTATTTATACAACCATCAGAAGCATGATAGGTTTTTTTCTGACACTGTTTGTCGCAGCGATTTTTGCAATCCTAGCAGGCGTTTGGAAGCCCCTTTATTATCTTTTTGAGCAGCTGGTGTTGATTGCGAAAGCCGCTCCGCCCATATCAATTGTACTGCTTGCGCTAATTTGGCTTGGAAGCGATAGATCACCCATACTTGTGGGCTTTTTAGTGATTTTCCCAATCATATACACTAATATCGTCACAGGCGTTGGAGATGTTGACCGAAGACTTCTCCAGATGGCTCAAGTATACAAAGTAAGTGGCTTCAGAAAGTTAACAGGCATATATCTGCCTTCAATAATGCCGTATGTTTTGGCGGCATGCTCAACTGCGCTGGGACTTAATTTGCGCGTTGTAATAATGGCTGAGGTCTTAAGCCAGCCGCAGATCGCAATAGGCACCAGCCTGCATTCGGAGAGAATTTTTCTGAACACAGCGGGAGTTTTCGCCTGGACACTTACAGCGGTGGCTATTGCCGCTATTTTTGATGTAGGTATGAATCTTTTAAAACGTATAGCCATACGATGGAAATGAGGTCCTCAGTTGTCTGACACTACGGATATGAAAATAAAAAATCTCACCCATGTTTTCAAAAGCGCAAAACGTGTGCCTCCGCTTACCGTATACGACGGCTTTCACATGGATATCCCCGAGGGTAAGGTGACATGTGTAATGGGTCCTTCAGGATGCGGCAAGACCACTCTTCTAAATATTATATGCGGACTCGCAAAGCCTCAAAGCGGTGAATTCGACGGATTTGAAGGCAAGGCTGTTTCCTGTATTTTTCAAGAACCAAGGCTGCTGCCATGGAAAACTGTATCCCAAAACATTGATTTTATCATTAAGGATCTTTACCCTAAAAAAGTACGCGAAGAAAAAATCAGGAAATATCTTGAGATGGTGGAGCTTTCTTCATTTGAAGCTTATTGGCCCGCAAAGCTAAGCGGAGGAATGAAGCAGAGAGTCGGCATTGCGCGCGCATTTGTCTATCCATCGAATCTTCTTTTAATGGACGAGCCTTTCAAAGGGCTTGACCTGCAGCTTAAAATATCACTGCTTAATTCGTTTAACCTTCTTTGGAAAAACGACAGGCGCACTGTTATATTCGTTACACATGATCCGGACGAAGCTCTTTATCTTGCCGATGAGATCTGTATTTTATCCCCTCTTCCAGCTAAACTTCTCGACAAGATCAAAATCGACCTACCGCATGACGAAAGGCGGTACGGCGAGGGTATGCGCGATCTTAAGGAAAAGCTTTTCGATCGCATCGGCCTTCCGGGAGATCGAGAGGTATGCGTATGAGCGTCTGCAGCGCAACAAAAGAAGTATGTGAAAGCGAAATCTTTCTTAAAGGCAAATGTTCCGGCTGCAGGAAGTGCTTAAAGCTATGTCCTGCAGCACGGCATACAAACGAATTACCGCAAAGCATAATGAGCCGCGGTTGTATATCTTGCGGCAAATGTTTGGATGCTTGTCCTTTTAATACAATCGACTACAGGGATGATACCCTCTTATTCATTGAAGACCTTAAAAAGGGTGAAAAAATATCTCTTATGGTTGCCCCTGCTGTACTAAGGCATTTCTCTTCTCCCGAGAAGTTGTTCGGCTTTTTAAAGCTATTAGGAGCGGAATCGATCCATAATGTGATCCTATACGCAGATATCGCTATTTGGGCATATTCGGAACAGTTACGACGCAATCCGGGAACCGGGTTTATAGCATCTCCTTGTGCTGCAATAATTAGATACATACAATTGCATAAACCGGAGCTTTTAAGCCACGTCATGCCGGTATACAGTCCGATGCACTGCACTGCCGTTTTTCTTAAAAAATATACGCAAGCGAAGGGAAAGCTCGCATTTCTTTCGCCTTGCATAGCAAAACGAACTGAGATGCGTTCAGTCGGAGACTCAATGGTCTCTTATAATATTACAATCGGTCGCTTAAAGAAGTATATTGCGGATAATGGCATTGATATCGAGCATTACCCCGCTTCGGATTTTGACGACTTAAAAAACGGAGATGGAGTGACGCTTGGGCTTTACGGGGGCGTAAGCGAAAGTATTGCTGCGCATATCCCCTCTTTAAGCCATACTAAGGTCAGCGGAACAAATAAAGCTTATGACTTTCTAGAAAATTATGCAATCTCAGCTAAAAACGGTGTGAAGCTCCCTGATCTGTCCGAAGTCTATAATTGCGAAGATCCATGCGATGGCGGGCCGGGATGCGGAAAGCTCTGTCCTAAATCTAATGCCCGAAAAACGTCCTCTAACGATAGAACAGATAGAATCGATAATGCGACAAAGTATTCCCTTTCAAACAAAGCTTTTGCTGAATTTGATATGGAATTGGATATTGACGATTTTTTAGCGGATTACAGTCGTACAAACTAAAAGGAGATGTGAACTTTGGATGCGATCTATATTACTGATAACGGAACAACCATAGACATAAGCTACAATGACCTAATTAAATATCACGGGCGGTCATATATCGCCGGAGTCGCCATGGCGTATAAAATGATGGAGCTTGCGTTTGACAAGCTCGGATTTAGCGGAGAAATATCACGCGAGAAGTTAGAATTCAGGATAGCCGTGAACGGTCCTGGTATAATCGACGCCATCGAGATGGTCAGCCGCGCAAAAACGCATGGTGCTCTAACAGTTGATCAAAACATAGCCTCAGATCTTGACGCTCCGGATGCCGCCGACGGACAGGGAGGTAAATATTACTTTGAAGTAATCCATAATGGAGAAAAGATCCTTCTTACCCTGAAAAGCGGTCTTATTCCCGGTGAATTCATTGATATCTCAAACAAATACCATGCAGGTACCATAACTTGCGATGAGAAGATCCGCCTTAAGGAATTAAAGGAACATCTTGCGGAAAGCATTATGAGTACCCCTTCGGCTGAGTTGTTTTATGTGTCAAAGCTGTCTATTTCGCAATAATGGGGACGGTTCTATCGATGGGACAGATCTCTGACTGAATAACAGCAGAATTGAATTATGAAAAAATTATACTGCAGAGAGTAATTTTGCAGCAAAATCAAAAAACATATTGACAAAGTATATTTATTAGTTGATAATAATTATTAACAAATAAATTTAGGAGGAATGCCATATGTCACTTATAGGAACCATGGTAAAACAGTTCAAAGCCAGCGCATTTAAGGACGGCAAATTTTTCACTGTCAGCGACGAGGATTTGACTGGCCACTGGAGCGTTATATGTTTCTACCCGGCGGATTTCACATTCGTATGCCCTACGGAGCTAGAGGATCTTCAAAACGAGTATGACAATCTCAAAGCCTTAGGAACCGAGGTTTACGCAGTTTCCACAGATACTCATTTTTCACACAAAGCCTGGCACGACTCATCTCCTACGATAGGTAAGATAAAATATGCTATGATAGGCGATCCTTCCCATGTTATCTCTCGTAATTTCGAAGTACTCATCGAGTCAGCAGGCCTTGCGGACCGCGGAACATTTATAGTCGACCCTGACGGTGTCATTCAGGCGGTTGAAATAAACGCTGGCGGAATAGGCCGCGATGCAAGTTCTCTTATCAATAAAATAAAAGCCGCTCAGTATATCCGCAAGCACGCGAACGAGGTCTGCCCCGCCAAATGGCAGGAAGGCAGCGATACACTGATACCGAGCTTTGATTTGGTGGGAAAAATTTAAAGGACTGAAATCGACGTAAGAAGGATTATATGTTTCTTGACGACAACCTTAAAGCACAACAAAACAATATCTCAATCTCTTAGAGAGCGAAATCGTCCTTAAGGTAAGCGTCGCTTCAGAAAAAATAAAGGTTGAATTCGAAAGCCCGAATTATCGGGCTTTTATTTTATATATGTTTCTTTTTTGAATCCTTGCTTTGAGTATTGTATAATCAAAGCAGAACAATCAAGGAGAGCATGATATGCAACACAATCTTTACCGCAATATCCCTAAAATGGATAAGCTTTTAGAGCAAGAATCCATGGCAGCTCTAATAAAAAGCTGTGGGCGGGAAAAGGTTGTGCTAGCTTTGCGCGAAGCGCTTGAATCAATCAGGGATTCAATCGCACAAAACTCAACCGATCCTTTTGATATACAGGAAAGACTTTCAAATCTTGAATCTTATGTAACAGACATTTTAACAAAACACCACACGAAAACATTGCGCAGGGTAATAAACGCAACCGGAATAATACTTCATACCAACTTAGGCAGAGCGCCTTTAGCAAAAGAAGCGGTAGAGGCGGCTGTCGAAGCCGCAAGCGGTTATGTCGATCTCGAATATGATCTTGAAACCGGCAAGCGCGGCGGCAGGCTTGACCGTGTGAACAGCCTTATTTGCGAGTTAACCGGTGCTCAAGACTCATACGTGGTCAACAACAACGCTGCAGCCGTTCTGATTACTCTTGCAGCTTTGGCAAACGGGAAGGAAGTCATAATCTCACGAGGGGAGCTTGTGGAAATCGGTGGCGGTTTCCGAATACCCGAAGTTTTAGAGCAAAGCGGTGCAAAACTAAAAGAGGTTGGCACAACCAATAAAACACGCGTTAAGGATTATGAGAAGGCTATAGACGAGAATACTTGCGCGATTTTAAAAGTCCACAAAAGCAATTACCGAATAGTGGGTTTTACCGAAGAGACCAGCGTCGAAGAGTTGGTTGCTTTAAGCCATAAACATAATATTCTTACAATTGAAGATCTGGGAAGCGGAATGTTTGTGAAAGGTTTTGGCGAACCGACTGTACAGGAAGTGATAGCTAGTGGTGTCGATATAGTAACTTTCAGCGGCGATAAGCTCTTAGGCGGACCACAGGCAGGCATCATTGCCGGCAAAGAGCACATTATAGCTAAAATACGCACGCATCCTTTGGCTCGCGCCTTACGCATCGATAAAATGACTTTGGCAGCTCTTGAAAACACACTAACGCTTTACACTCAGCCTGACACTTTTGAACGCATACCTGTTATACGCATGCTTAATATGAACCGTGAAGAACTGTTTAAAATATCCTACGAATTAGCTGGAGAAATTAATAACATCAACGGACTTGATGCAAAGGTAATCGAAGTTTCATCGCAAGCCGGAGGCGGTTCGCTGCCGGGAAAAGAGTTCCACGGGTTCGCAGTGGCTATAAAGCCGTCCTGTGGCTGCAACAACTTTCTTAAAGCGTTGCGGGAAGCTCGCATTCCCGTCATAGCGCGCATATCTCAGGATTCGGTTTTAATTGACTTGCGAACCATGCTTAATGACGATTATAAAGATCTTTTAAAAAGCTTGCGTGAAGCGGCAGAAGCGCTTTAATTTTTTACTTATGACAAGCTGCCGCCTAAGCGGCATTGGAGGCATATTTTGGACCATGTAATTATCGGCACCGCAGGACATATAGACCATGGCAAAACAGCTCTCATAAAAGCATTGACGGGTATTGACTGCGATCGGCTAAAAGAGGAAAAGGAACGCGGAATCACTGTCGATCTCGGTTTTGCCTATTTTGATCTTCCAAGCGGCAGGCGAGCCGGTATAGTCGACGTCCCCGGGCACGAGAAGCTTATCAAAAACATGCTTGCCGGAGTTCACGGCATGGACATAGTAATGCTAGTCATAGACGCAAATGAAGGAATTATGCCTCAAACGGAGGAGCATTTGCAAATCCTCACTTTACTTGATGTAAAATGCGGTATAACAGTTTTGACTAAAACCGATATTATCGAGCAAGATTGGCTGGAACTCGTCACTGGGGAAGTACGCAACAGAATTAAGGGAACGTTTCTTGAGTATTACCCCATTATTCCCGTATCCGCGTTAACCGGTTCAGGCTTAAGCGAACTTACGCTTTTGATTGATACACTATGCGAACAAGTGCGGCCTCGCGATACTGAATTACCTTTCCGGATGCCGATAGATCGTGTATTTACAATCCCAGGCTTCGGCACAGTTGTAACCGGTACCACGATTTCAGGTTCGGTTTGTGTCGGAGATGTCTTAGATGTCCATCCGCCACAGTTAAGCGCAAGAGTACGAGGTATAAGAGTTCACGGCGAACACAGCGGGAAAGCGCGAGCCGGTCAACGCACAGCGCTGAATCTTGCAGGTGTAAGTATTGATCAGCTGCAACGAGGTAATTTGCTTGCTGCCCCAAACTCAATATTCCCGACAACGCTTTTAGATGTGCGACTTACTCTTGTTTCCAACTTTAAAAGAACGCTGACAAACGGCGAACGAATACGCCTTTACACCGGTACGGCGGAAATTTTATGCCGTGTGTTTTTGCTTCAAAGCGACGAACTACTGCCAAATGACAGCGAATATGCTCAAATAAGGCTTGAAGAAGCGATTTCTTTAAGTTCGGGAGACCGTTTCGTAATTCGCTCGCTTACACCCTTACAAACGATTGGCGGGGGTGTGATACTTGATCCTAATCCGCATAAGCGCAAAAGATTCAAAGAACCGGGCATAACAGAGCTTAAAATACTTGAGAGCGGCAGCAGCGAAGCGATTTTAGCCCATAAAGCCGCACACGCAAAAGAATGGCTCATAAGCCGCGACGAAGCATTGCGGAGCATAAACAGATCTGATATCACTGATGCTCTGGAAAACTTACTTAGATCGGAAGTAATTATAAAAATTAATTCGGAAAATAAAGAATACTTGATACACAGAGACAAATTGGCGACTCTTGCGGATAAAGCACGATGTATGGTTTCCGATTACCATTTGCGGTTTCCTCTACGGCCAGGTATGCCTCGCGAAGAATTGCGCAGCCGCTTAATATCTGCATTCGACAGCAAGTTGTTCGGCATTTTGCTTAATTTTATCCAAACCGATGCATCGATTAAAATAATGCAAAATACCGTTTCCCTAATTAGTTTCACACCGAAGTTCGAAGGTCGCCGGCTTGGATTAAGACAAGCAATTCTTGAGACTTTCGCTAAAAATCCTTATAGCCCTCCCGCTTTGAATGAATTGTGCGAAATGCTAAAGCTATCCCGGCAAGACGCAAGTGAGCTTATGGAAGCTTTGGCGTATACCGGTGAAATGATAAAAATCTCCGAAGGAATGTACTTTTTGACAGAATCTGTTATAGCGGCAAAGGATATGTTATTAAAACATTTTGAAAAAAATAATGAACTAAGCCTCGCTGATTTTAGGACGCTTATAGGAAGCAGCCGCAAATATGCCTTACTGCTTTTAGAATATTTTGACGAGCAAAAAATGACGATCCGTAGCGGAGAAAACAGAAAGCTCAAGTAACACAATATTGGGGACGATTCTATCGATGGGACAGATCTGCCAAACAAAACGTCCCGCTGGTTGGTCGGTCATTGACAATGCCGATGCATGATGCTAGACTAGATTTGGGAGTATAAAGGTTTCTGGTGTTCCTTCCGGACTTCAAATCCGGCAACGGGCTCAAATAAAGTCCGTGGTGGGTTCGATTCCCACATACTCCCGCCAATCATTTATTAAATCAGGCAACACATGCCTTGACAGCTTCATCGGCAGCTGACGCTGCATCGGGAGCATAAATATCCGCTCCTATTTTTTTGCAAAAAGAATCTGTAACAGGCGCTCCGCCAACCATTATGGTCACTTTATCCCTTATTCCAGCTTTAATCGATGCCTCAACTACATTTTGCATCTCATTCATGGTGGTGGTAAGTAGCGCTGAACATGCTATAATCTGGGCATTTTCCTTAATAGCTGTATCGATGAATTTCTCTGCAGGAACATCTATTCCTAAATCGATTACTTCAAGGCCTTTGCCTTCCATCATCATCCGGACTAAGTTTTTGCCGATATCGTGTAGATCTCCTGTCACAGTACCCAATACAACCTTACCTGCCGCTTTAACTCCGCTTGCAGCAAGCAGTGGCTTTAACACTTCGGTACCCGCATTCATTGCTCTTGCGGCTATTAAAACATCAGGAACATACACTTCGTTTATCTTAAACTTGTCTCCTATGATGCCCATCCCATGAAGTAAGCCCTCTTTTAGAATGGATTCCACATTGATTCCATCTTCGATAGCCTTTAAAACGAGCTCCTTCACGGCTTTTGCCCTGCCGTTCTGAAGGTTTTGCGATATCTCCAATAAAATACTCATGTTTAACTCCTCCGTATTTTTGATTAATCGTTATCATTCTGATTATACTTTACACTTTCGATTGTGTATTGAAAATATTCAATCTTTTTTGTACTTTTTGGCGCAGCACTTCAAGCTTTACTTTCAGACCTGCCAAACAAAACGTCCCCCTGGTTGGTCTGTCCCGCTGGTTGGTCCAAACATAGATTCTTTCAGCTCAAGATAATAAAGGTAATCTTCGGGTTTAACATTTGGCGGACAGCGGTGGTCGCAAAAAGGTATGTAGCCTCCGCGTTCAACTAAGGGAATCAATGTTTCAAGATATGCTTTTATCGCTTCTTTGCCTTTTCCAAGCTCTATTTTGTCAACACCTCCCATAATACGCAAATCCTTACCATATTCATTTAAAAGTTCTGCCGGATGCGAGCACCCGTTGACTTCAAAAGGAAAAAGACAGTTAATGCCGCCTTCCATCATTAGTGGGAGTATCGGGCGCACATCGCCATCGCAATCAGTATACCAAAGATCTATCCCGTAAGCCTTAAGTTTGGAATTAATCCTTTTATATCGCGGTAAAACAACGTCTTTAAAGAAAGGCACTGACACAATGGGGCCGTTTTTGAAGCAAATGTCTTCCCAACCGGAAGCAAAATCAAAATCAAAATGTGGCAGAAGTTGATCTAATGAATCCAAAACGAGAAGGCATGACGTTTCAACCATATCTTCAACCATTTCAGGATAATCATAGCATGCGTAAGCTAATCCTTCAAATGTAAGCATGTCTCGGATTTTACCGATCATCGAACCACACCACACTCCTAAAGGATAATCGCGATTCTCAGGGTGCATCGCCTTGAGAGCCTCAATATCTACCTTCCGCACAGGGTCATCGAGCCGAAATCGCTCTTCTTTGCATCGTTTCCAATCGTCAGGTGTAATAATAGAAGCTTTTATGTAATGCGGGATTGTGTCATGTCCGTCTTTGGGTACTTCCGCCAGAAGGCCGTCCGCATTGATCAGAATACGTGTGGTATCAGTCTCGTCAACTGTTTGAGCCGTATAACCAGGATTCATCCAGGTATTACCACCTATATTCATAATGCGATCAAAATTAAAGAAAATATCAGCTTCCTCATTGTTCTTTATATCGTTTTTTACAAATATATCCCATTCTCTGAAGTTTTCATCCCAATAACCGAATTCCATGTTAAAACATCTGTCAACCGGCTTATAATGCATCTGGTTATTGAACCGATCCCTATCCGTCATAGTACCCTTCCACTTTTCTTTTATTGGTTGTACACTCATTGCTATCGCTCCTTTTTAGATCAAATTATCCTCAATTTTGTATTTTTTAATAAACGATCTCACTTCATCAAGTTCATCAATGCTTGCTTCCGCAATCATGACTATTCCTTTCGCATCACCGAGCTGTTCGCTTAAGACATCAAGCGCTCTATAGCCTAAATCCGATTGTCCCCCGAATACCTGAATTAACTTTCCTGCATTTTTAATTTTTTTGTATACTTCAGGCCACTCGGTAATACCCGGCTGCCCATCACCCGGAACCCATTGAATGCCTTTCAACTCTTTTATTTCAAGAAGACTGTCCAAATGTACAAGTTGCCCCGGTCCGTCAAGGTGATAAAAAGGATTTACTAGCTTTTTACATGCCGCTTCAAGTTCAGGTTTGACAAACTCATCAAACATCTTCGGACTTATCATATAGCTAAAATCACATTGGAGCATATAATAAGGTTTTTCGGAGAAAATTGGCGCCCATGCGCTATATCCAGGATTTAACGGTACAAGCAATTCATTAAATTCATCATAAAATTTAAACCATAGGTGGTGCGCTTCCCATGTCAATCGCTTCACATGTTCCGGATGGTCATAAAGATCAAATAACAATCCTTCTGACGGTCGAAATGCGGACAATATATCGAGATTTCCTCCGAGATCTGTCATTGAAAGCTGTACATTGCCCTGCCATAATTCATTAGCTGTGCGATATATATCCTTAATCCTGTTTAACCAGATGTTTTCTGCATCATACTTAAATGTTATCTCTTTAATTTCCTGTATTTTGGGAGGTATAAACCAAGTTGTGTGTTCATTGTTTTTAAGATCGGCTCCTAAAAATGCTGCGGCTATCCCGGCACCGAAATTCGGCCAGACACAAGGGAATGCATCGGCCAAAAACTGCGTTGTCGCAAGGTTATAGTCCCACAAATCAACGATAAGTTCAGCCGGTGTTTCTAAACTGTAAAATGATGTAAAACTTTTTTCCGGAAGGGCGGGTTTACTGCGACCTGCGTCACGTCCATAAAGACGCATCTGAATAAGAGGTCGGTCAAGCTCGCCTTTCCACCATGCATTACTTGTTTCTTTTACATAATCCCATCTCGCCTTATCAAAATCGATACCCACTTTGATCACTCCTCATAAATAGCAGAAATCATCGCAAAATAGTTTTCAGCCGGGACAAATTCCGGTACGCTGTTGCCTGTGCCTAAAGCATACCCTCCGCGTTTTTCCGCCCTTTTTAACATTTCAATCGAGCGTTTTCTTACTTCTTCAGGTTTTGACCTGCAAACAAAGTCCAGATCTATTCCACCAAGAATACTTATGCGATCGCCAAAACGTTCATACGCTTCTTCAACCTGTAGGATATTGTCCTCATACGAATGTTTTCCGTCATATTTTAAATCTTCAATGACATCTTCCATTATACTGTCAAAATTGCCGCATGAGTGCAGAATTGCAGGTTTGCCTACCAAATGAATGGCTTCGACTATTCTTTTGTGCCATGGGAAAACATACTGCCTTAATTGCTGTGGGGTAAGCATGGGTTGTGTTTTAAAACCCCAATCATCGTTTGATATCAGGGCACCAACGGTGTTAAAGCTGCCGCATATCTCGTAATAACGAAGAAGACGTGACCCTACGGCATCAAAAATGTCTCTGGTAAGTTCGGGATCTTCATAAAGCATAAAGCATAGATTATCATATCCTATAAGACTGATAACGTTTTCCAGTACGCCTCCCGGACCGCAAACAATGAGTTTCATACCATCCGGCAATTCATCTTCAATATCTCCTAACATAGAATAATCATAATTTTCCGGATTTGGCCATGAATACTTTTCAAAACTACATCGGTCACTTATTACATGTCCTTCATTCAGTGATACAGTATTTGCCCTGTTTCGTTGACCCGATTGAAACCCGAATGATGAGCCATGCATTGTCGCATAGTCATAACCTCCGTTTTTGAATGCATGAATAAGAAATCTATAGTATGCAAGCCTATCTGTCATGTTCGAAATCTCAGATCCTGCAAGTTTTCTGTATAAAGTGTCGTTTAGGAAAAACTCAAAAAGCGTCGGCCTTGATGGGATCTTGCAGTCAAGCACTTTCAGGATATTATTAAAATCGGGTTGTCTCATGTTCTGCCTCCGGATTATTTTTGCTGAATGTAATTAGAAATGCCCTATAAGAATTTATTATAGCATATTGGAAACTTAACGTATAAAAATTAATCAAGCTTTTTTGTACTTTTCCGCTTACTGCTTTAAGCTTTAAGATTGTATCTGCCAAACAAAACGTCCCCCTGGTTGGTCGGAATCATGATATAATGTATCATAAATTGACTCGAAGGAGCTAAAGCATGAAGAAATTCATACCTGAAATAAGAGGATTATTAAGGCGGCACATGATAGAGGTTCCGGAATGCATTCAGGAAGCTAGCGGTATAAGAATTTTCGGTAAAAGGATACGTTCATTAGCCTTTACCACCGATGTCGCCGTAATAAAAAACATAAACGCAGATGCCATAATAGCGGTTTATCCGTTTACCCCGCAGCCTGCGATAACCCAAGCAATAACGATAGCCGCAGACGTGCCTGTTTTTTGCGGCGTAGGCGGTGGGGTGACAACGGGCAGTAGAGTCGTTAATCTTGCGCTTGACGCTGAATTCAAAGGCGCTATAGGAGTGGTGGTTAATGCTCCTACCCCTAATGAGACTATCCGTGCCATGAAAGAAACGATAGATATTCCGATCGTTGTGACCGTTGTCTCCGAAAGCACTGATTTTCAAGGCCGCATTGAGGCCGGAACCAGTATATTCAATGTGTCGGGAGCTTCTAAAACTGTTGATATTATAAAGAAGATCAGGGATCTATTCCCTCAGGTACCAATAATCGCAACCGGAGGTCCAAACGAGAAAACCATTATGGCAACAATCGAAGCCGGGGCTAACGCCGTAACCTATACCCCTCCCACGCCGGCTGAGCTTTTCCGAGTCATAATGGATAAGTACAGAGCTGAGCTGTAGATACATATGTGACAAGGGGACGGGGTTAGTGACACACGAGTGTGTCACTAACCCCGTCCCCTTGTCACACCCCGCGATTACATCAATACCTGAAGTATCCTGTCTTTTCCGAAAGGGTGCGCACGCTATCCTCGATCGCCTCAATAGTTGACGTCATCTCCTGTGCCGACGCCATCTGCTGCTCTGTTGCCGCCGCAAATTCCGAAACGCTGTTTACTATCCCGGTTGTCTTTTTGTCTATCTCATGTATACCGGCGCTTGTTTTTCCTGCCAGATCCCTCAATTCATCAAATGTCTCAATCAAGCCTGATGATATGTCTTTTATCGCCTCTGAAAAACGCGCGTTGTTTTCAACCAGATTTTTGGTTTCCGAAATGAGCTCCATGCTCTTTTTCATTTCATTTACGTTATCCAGAGACGACTCGCGAACGGCGCTAATCTCATCGGCAAAAATTTGAGTAATGCTTTTTATTTCGGAAATCGATGCTCCTGTTTGCTCAGCCAGCTTTCTGACTTCGCTTGCGACCACCGCAAACCCTCGTCCCGATTCACCCGCGCGTGCAGCCTCAATTGACGCATTAAGTGCGAGTAGGTTTATTTGATTGGCAATATGCGATATGGTATTGGTTATATCTTTTATTTTTTCGGAGCTTGCAAAAAGCCTTGAGCTTATTTCAGCAAGCTCGCTCGTTTTCTCTTCCGCGTCAGTCATTTGCTCAACCGTAGAGTTTATCTTGCCGGCGCTTTCGGAAGAACTTTTATTCATGTCTTCTGCATCAAGCTTCATCTTGTTCAATGTGTTCTTTGTTTCTTGCATCTTAACCATGGCCATATCCATGTCCGAAACTCCTTGTGATATGAGCTTTTTGGCATCATCCACCATTACGACCACATCTTGCGAACTCTCAGCGATCATACCGGCGCTTTCCGCTGTCTGCGCCGAGGTTTCGCTAATTCCTTTCATTGCAATCTCGATTGTAGACGTCAATTCTGATATAGTAGATATTACTTCGCGGATTCGCGAAACGGAACCGGTTAGGTTATTCCAGAGCGTACCTACTTCGAACTTGGCTTTTACGTTTTCCGTCTTGATTCCCAGATCGCCGCTTGCAAGCTTTTTGACTTCGTTCCCGATTTTCACAACAGGTGAAACTACGGCTGAATTGAGATAAATAATTAAACTGACAAACAGTAGTACGGCAGGCACGGTAGCTATAATAGACATCACGGTTGATTCGTCGGATTTATCTCTTATATCCTGAACTATTGAGTTTGATAATGTTTCGTACATAGAAAACAGATTATCAAAGTTCTTTATTATCTGGTCGGCTATAATATAACATTCGCTTATTAAAATATGTATACCCTGTTCCCTGTTCCCTGTTCCCTGTTCCCCGCTTCGCCAGACGATATTATCCTTCCCCCTACATCTTTAAACACCACAAGATTTGCCTTAATGCTTTCCATTTCCTGCTTTATCTCCGGTGTCGGAGAATTTTGCGAAAGATCTGCGATGTTCTCGTCAAGCGTGCCGATCAAAGAAATCACTCTGTCTCTGTACTCAGCGCGATTCTCAAAGTCGATAAGATAATCCCTTAAATCAACCCTTATACGCTTAAATGACATAGTTGCGTTTTTTAGCTCTTTTAGTCCTCTCATCCTGACCAGTGCGCCCTGTTCCAATTCGCCGTATGAGCTAACACTTCTCATAATCCTAAATGTCATAAAAAGTGAGAAAAAAATCACCAATAGCACAGCTAAAACCAAAAGCCTTATTTTTATTGAATGCTTCATCTACTAAAACTCCTCCATCAAAATGTACTATATCTCAATGTGTTTTAAAAATTTTCACTGTCGGATTTTATCATATATCCCCGAAAAATGGAAGTAATTTTATTTTTGAAGATTCAATCAGCCAGTAATTCACAAGGTTCCCAGCCCCCTGTTATCCGTAAGCCGCGCTATTAAAAGCCCGTAATTAACGATGGGTATTCCCCTATCCTTTGCAAGCGAAATTCTATACATCATTTCGCGGCGATTTATCATACAAGCGCCGCAATGCACAATCAGTTTAAAGCGGCTTATGTCCTTAGGATATGTCATACCGCTTGCCCATTCGTAATTCAATTCTCCGCCTACCCTTTCATTGAGCCAGCGAGGAATTTTAACAGTGCCTATATCCTCATCCTGCCTGTGATGGGTGCATGCTTCAGCGATGAGCACTCTATCACCGGGTCTTAGTTTATCGATAGCTTCAACACCCTTTTTAAGCTCTTCAAGATCACCTTTTTGTCTTGCAAGCAGAATAGAAAATGATGTCAAAGGAATATTTACGGGAGTTATTTCTTCCACATGCTTAAATTCCTGTGAATCGGTTATTACGATTGCGGGAGGTTCATTTAATTTTCTAAGGGTTTCGCCCAATTCATGCTGTCGGGTAACAATTGCAACTGCTCCTTTATCCAGTATATCCCTTATGACCTGCTGTTGCGGAAGTATTAGCCTACCCTTTGGCGCCGCTTTATCAATCGGAACTACCAGCACAGCCACGTCACCCGGTGAAACAAGCCCCTCCACTAAGGATGGCATAGTGTTTTCTTCCGGCGCTTTGCGAATAATCTTCATTAAAAGATCCGCTATTCCCTCGCCTGTCAACGCAGAAACCCCGACAAGTTCAGTTCCGAGCATTTTTTGCCATTCGCGCCTTACTTCATCCGAGCATTTATTAATATCCGATTTATTCAAAACTCCTATAATCGGTATCTTTTTTTCCTTTATTCTATGCATCGCTTCTATTTCGATCTGACCTGCGCCTATTTCGGCATCAACCACAAGTAAAGCCAAGTCAGTTGAATTGAGCACCTGATACGTGCGCTCAACCCTCATTTCACCCAATTCCCCCTCATCATCTAAGCCCGCCGTATCTATTATTACAACTGGACCTATCGGCAAAATCTCCATCGCCTTAAAAACAGGATCGGTTGTGGTTCCTGCCGCCTGAGACACCAAAGCGACATTTTGCCTCGTAAGAGCGTTAATAAGGCTTGATTTGCCTGCGTTGCGCCTGCCGAAAATCCCTATGTGAAGCCTTGATGACTTAGGCGTTGCATTCATGCTCTCAATCATTTATCTTTTACCCTTTCCTATTTCTTTTGAAATTTCTGAAAGCGCTAAAATCAGCGCATTAATGTGTTCTTTTGTGTTAAATATTCCTAAGCTAACCCTGACAGTTCCAACGGGAAATGTCCCTATAGCTTTATGAGCCATCGGGGCACAGTGAAGTCCGCTTCTAACCGCAATCTCAAAACCGCGATCCAGCACATGGGCGACTTCCGAACAATTTACTTCTTCAAAATTAAACGAAACGATTCCTGTTTTACGGTTTGCGTCCATATGCCCATAGCAGCTTATTCCATCGATATTTCTTATTCTTTCGGATAAATACTCGGTGAGCTCAATTTCAGATCTCCTTATATTTTCTATTCCCTTATCAAGGATATATCGAACTCCCGCTCCTAAACCTACAATCCCCGGAGTGTTAAGCGTGCCGCTCTCATACCTGTCGGGACTAAACTTCGGCTGATAGGCGTCTTCAGAATGGCTGCCCGTACCGCCGTAACGTAAAGGCTCCAAATCAAGCCCTTCCCGAAACCATAGCCCGCCTGTGCCCTGAGGACCTAAAAGTCCCTTATGCCCCGGAAATGCCAATATATCTATATTGTTTCCCTCAACATCTATAGGCACTGTTCCCGCTGTCTGCGCCGCATCAACCATAAACGGTATACTCATTCTTCTAGCTATACCACCTATCTCTGAAACAGGCAATAAATCTCCGGTCACGTTTGAGGCATGAGTGCACACAATAAGCCCTGTATCAGGTTTGATCGCCGCTTCAAGCGAATGCAAATCCGGCTCTCCGTTTTCCAAGCTTGCTATTGTGTCAAATTCAACCCCAAATTCCCGCATGTGTGTTAAAGGTCTTAAAACCGAATTATGCTCCATAGACGATATAACGATATGTCGCCTATTTCCCAAAATCCCTTTAATGGCAAGGTTTAAGGCCTCGGTGCAGTTTAATGTAAATACTATATTTGATGGGTCTTTTATGTTAAAAAGCTTTGCGAGAAGCTCCCTTGTCAGCATAACCTCCCTCGCGCTCTCAATTGCCATCCGGTGTGCTCCCCTGCCCGGATTGGCACAGATCGTCCTTTGAAAAGAATCCATGCGATCAAACACAATTTCAGGCTTAGGAAAGCTTGTCGAAGCGTTGTCAAGATATATCATGCGCAACCTGTCCTTCCTCTTGACTCTCAAGAAATTTAGGTAGCTTTCGTCCGGCTTCCATTATAGCATCTATTGCGACAGTTAGATCAACCGGGCATTTGTTGCCGTAAATGGCGTAATTTCGCCTGTAATGAGCAGGCGTATTAACAAGCATAATGGTGTTTGCGCCGGATTTTAAAGCCATAACCTGCCCGTCCGGATGAGCCGACACAAGTGCGGTAGTCGCCGGTATGTACACATTTTTACATACAAGTCTCGTAACTGCGACAGCCTTTAGCGTCATATCAATGTCACCGACGGGGTGGCCCTCCAAAGGCGTGCCGTTTGCGGGCATAAACGGACCTATGCCAATCATGTTAATGCCCATTTGCTTGAAAAACATTATGTCGGCAGCTATATCTGCAATCGTCTGCCCCGGCAAGCCTATGATGTTGCCTGAACCGTTAAGATAGCCAAGCTCCTTTAGCCATTCCGAGCACTTAAGCCTATAATCAAAATCATCGTCAGGGTGCAGCGCTTTAAACAATTCACGGTTTGTGGTTTCAATTTTAAGCAGAAAATTGTTCGCTCCGGCGTCCTTAAAAGCCTTATACTCCTCAAAGTGGCGTTCTCCTATGCTCAAAGTTATCCTAAGACCCGTTTCACCCTTAATCGCCCGTAAAATCGACACAATAACCTCTTTTGTGAAAGTGCCGTCTTCTCCGGACTGGAGTATCACGGTGTTCATCCCAAGCCGCCTTATCTCGGCTGCGACATCTAGAATTTCGGTCAAGCTCATACGATAACGCTTAAGCTGTCTATTTCCCCGCCGTATTCCGCAATATGTACAGTTTTTATCGCAGTAATTTGAAAACTCGATAGCCCCCCGAATATCTACCCTATCTCCGACCATCTCGGATCGCATCCTGTCTGCGGCTGTAAAAAGTATTCGCTTTTCTTCCTCAGTCTTTGCAGAAAGTAACGAAATGATCTCACTTAAGACAAGTTCATCGCCTCTTTCAACCTTTTTTAGAGCATTAAGAAATTCTGCGCTTAATACATTTGCGCCTACCCTCTTTAACAGCCCTTGCAATGCGTAAACTTTTTGCTCATAAATTCCGCGTATCGGTATTTTAACTTCTTTAATCAGACTTTCGGCACAGGCAAGATCTTTTCCAAATATTTTAATGGCTATTGCGCAAACCGTGCCATATTCCGGCGGTGCAGGAACCATATCAGTAACAATGCCATTTTGGCGAAGCGACTTATCCAAAGATAGCATATGCGTGGTTGAAGCCGCCATTATAAGATAATTTTTGTCTTCCATCGTTGACTCCCTTAAAGATAAATATCCCGTTCGCCGTTTTCGATATCCCGAAGCTTTTCCGCAGTCAAACTCCGAAGTTTTGTGTCTTTGATGTCCAATAAAGCTTTTGCAATAATATTTTCACCTTTGATTCGTGCGTTTTCGTCGGCATAATCCAAAAGATTTTCCTTAAAAGTAAGTATCGAATTGGGCTGGCAAAACTCGTTTATATGCCCCGACTTCGCAAGAGCCATAAATCTCTCGCCTGTTCGGCTTTTGCGGTAACAAGCCGTACAAAAGCTCGGCATAAAGCCTGAATCGCATATTGCGCCTACAACTTCGCTAAGTGTCCTGTGATCATCCGTTTCAAACTGCCCGTTCCCGCTGTCTTTCTCCTTATAGCCACCGGGATTGGTCTTTGATCCCGCGCTCATCTGGGAAACACCAAGGTTTAGAAGTTCATCTCTTAATGTTCTGCTTTCTCTGGTTGACAGTATTATTCCTGTGTAAGGCACCGCAAGCCGAAGGATCGCTACGTATTTTTTAAAGTCTTCATCTGAAACCGGATATGGTGTTCGAGTCAAAACTGCTCCCTTTGCGGGCTTAAGCCTTGGAATAGATATAGTATGCGGTCCTGTTCCATAGCTCTTATCAAGATAAGCCGCATGCTCTAAAATCGCTAAAAGTTCAAACCGATAATCGTAAAGCCCCAGTAGCGCACCGACACCTAAATCGTCAATACCTGCTTCAATCGCCTTTTCCATTGCACTAAGCCTTAAATCATAATCAGATTTTGGGCCTGTAGGGTGCATTAACGCATAAGTAGGCCTGTGATAGGTTTCTTGGAAAAGTTGATATGTTCCTACACCTGCCGCTTTTATCTTCTTATAATCTTGAACTTCGACGGGAGCGGCGTTAACATTTATCCTCCGTATACCTGTCGAAGCATAAATAGCTTCAAGCGCATTAGCGATATGATCTGCGTCCGAATCACTTTCGCTCTCGCCGCATACAAGAAGTATTCTCTTATGTCCTAGCGATTCAATGGCTTTGGCTTCTTCAACAATTTGATCGGTATTTAAAACGCTTCTGCTTATATGATTGTTTGATGCTCGAAACGCACAGTAAAGACAATCATTGACGCAGTGGCTGCTCGTATAAAGCGGAGCGAAAAGCACGATTCTTTTGCCATAAATGTGTTCTTTCACCGAGAGGGCTGCTCCAAATACTTCAAGGATCATGTCCTTATCTTCGATCTGTATAAGCTTTGAAGCCTCAAGAGCAGTCAATCCCCCAAATTCAAGCGCTTTGCCAATTATCTCTCGAATTTCGGCTTTTTGTGCATTTTTCCCCTTCTCAAGCATTTCGTTTATTTTTGTTTCATCAATGAATCGATTCATAAAAACCTCACTTTTTAGGAAAATATAAAACCCCTCCTTGGCGCAATATCCAAAAAGGGGTGAACAAACGAAATCGCACATTCCCCTCCGCTTCAGAATACCTTGCGTCAGGCATAGAGATCTTTCCCTTGAAGAAGGAAACGTCCCGCTCCTCAGGAATTTAATTTAGAATCATTCTAGCATATATAAAGGTGTAAATCAACTTGCTTTATTTGCTGTGACAAGGGTGTGACAAGGGGACGGGGTTAGTGACACACCCGTGTGTCACTAACCCCGTCCCCTTGTCACGAACTCTGTCAGAACGGCTGTTTGTTCTAATACTGCATCCAATTTCTCTTCGAATCTTGTTTGACGTTCCTCAAGGCTTGTAAGTCTGCCATCAACGCTTGTAAGTCTGCCATCAACACGCCTTTGTCCTTCCTTAAGGCTTCTCAGTTCCTCTAAAACCAACTCCTGGAAATCCTTCATTGTTCACACTCCCAAATATGACGGTGACAGGGGGACGGGGTTGCTGACACACTTGTGTCAGCAACCCCGTCCCCCTGTCACTCGTCCCCTGTCACCTTTTGTCACGGCCAGTTGCGATTACTTCCCTAATGCAGCGGGCGGCGTGGCTTTTCCCACAAATCCAGCTAAAATGATCATAGTGAACACATATGGAATCATCTGCACGAATTCCCGAGGAATCGGAACTATACCCTGAAGCCTTATCTGCAGCGCTTCCGCAAATCCAAAGAGCAACGCCGCAAAAAGTGCGCCAACAGGCGTCCATTTCCCAAAAATCATTGCGGCGAGAGCTATAAATCCTCTGCCGGCGGTCATTTGATTGACAAAAACACTTAAGTCGCCTATTGATAACGCAGCTCCCGCAATCCCTGCCAAAGCGCCGCTTAATGTTACGAAAAAATACTTAAGGCGGATAACATTCACACCCACGGTTTCGGCTGCCGCCGGATTCTCACCTACCGCCCGTAACCTCAATCCCTGAGGGGTATAATAAATGAAAAGATGAGCTACAACGACCAAAACAAGCCCAAAGTAAACGAGCGGGTTAAACGGCCCCCATGCCGGCAGCTTGTTTACTGATGGGGAAGTGCCCGACACGCCAAAAAATACCTGAAGTAAGAAAACCGTTAATCCGTATGCGAGTATGTTTATCGCAGTACCGCTCACGACCTGGTTTGCTTTGTATTTTATACTCACTACGGCATGTATAAGCGCTAAAAACGCACCGCCAAAGATTCCTCCGAAAACACCAAGCCATGGGTTTCCGGTAAAGTACGCTACAACGACTGCCATAAAAGCTCCTGTCAACATTTTGCCTTCAAGCGCTATGTTTATAACCCCTGCGCGCTCCGCAAACAGCCCTCCAATCGCAGTTATTATGAGCGGACTCGCTGACCTTAAAGTCGCCAGTAAAAGCGGTATGCCAAATACATCCCACATATTATGCCACCTGCCCTGTTTTCTTTTTATTGCGGAAAAACCAAGCGACTATCTGCTCGGCTGCCACAAAGAAAATTATAACAGCTTGCAAAATTGTCACGATATCCGTAGGTACTCCCGTATTGAAAGCCATCCATCTTCCGCCGCTAGAAAGGCTCCCAAACAAAATAGCAGCAAGAATTACCCCCGCAGGATGGTTTTTACCAAGAAGAGCCACCGCTATACCTTCAAAACCATAACCCGGAGAAAAGCCCAGTATAAATGAACCATGAAAGCCTAAAACCCTCTCCGCACCCGCTAAACCCGCAAGCACTCCGCTTATAACCATAGCAAGGATTATATTGCGGTTAACACTTATACCGCCATACTCAGCGGCATATGGATTTAGTCCCACAGCTCTTATTTCATAACCTAAAGTAGTTTTCCACAGAAGATAATAGATAGCAACGCATGCGAGCAAAGCGATAAAAATTCCTGTATTAAGCCTCGATGTGCTCCACTGAGCGATTTCGGAGAGCCTAATAAGCTGCGCAGAGCCCAATATATCGGCTGATTTCGGAATCTGTCCGGGAGCTTTTAGCGGTCCTGTTATTATAAACGCCACAAATGCGTAGGCTATAAAATTCATCATAATGGTATTTATAACTTCATGAACGCCGCGCTTTGCTTTGAGAATTCCGGGAATTGCCGCCCAAATCGCCGAGGCTACCATCGCAGAAAGAATTGTGAGCGGAAGATGTATGATTGCAGGCAAGCCACTTAATGTCGTGCCTACAAATGCTGCGCTAAGCGCTCCTATTAAAAGCTGTCCTTCGACTCCGATATTGAAAAGCCCGCATCTGAACGCAAAAGCCACCGCAAGCCCCGTAAGGATCAAGGGTGTAGCGCGGGCAATAGTATTTGCAAATCTGTTTAAATCTCCAAACGCACCGTAGAAAAGCGATGCATAAGCCGTAAAAGGATTTTTACCAATCCATAGAATAACAATACCCCCGACCAAGAGTCCCAGAAATATCGCACCTAAAGGCAATACAAGCTCTTTTAGCCTCAATGCGTTAAGGATGTTTTTTTTATCCAATTTATTTTGCCTCCTTAGAAGCGTCGTGCACCCCGGCCATAAGAAGCCCCAGGTGTTCTTCGGTAGCGCCTTTAGCATCTATAATCGATACTATTTTCCCTTCGTACATAACAGCTATTCTGTCGCTTAAGCTCATGATTTCTGAGAGCTCGGCGGAGATCAGAAGCACCGCTTTGCCCGAATCCCTCTGCTTTATTATTTGATTATGGACAAATTCAATTGCCCCTATATCAAGTCCCCTCGTAGGCTGAGAAGCTATTATGAGCGTCGGATCAGTTTCTAATTCTCTTGCAAGTACAGCTTTTTGCTGATTTCCTCCGGAAAGGGATTTAGCTTTCACTTCGCCGGACGGTGTGCGAATGTCATATTTTTTAATAAGTGTGTCGGCATATTCGTCTACCTTTTCATAGTCTATCATAATTCCTTTGGCGAATGGGCTTTTGTTATGGATACCTAAAATCAGATTCTCGCTTATCGAAAAATCGAGTTCAAGTCCCCTTTTATGGCGATCTTCCGGAATATATCCCACTTTTTCATCCTTAATCTTACGTGCTGTTTTACCGGTTATCTCCTTGCCGTTTAAATAAACATGACCGGACAAAGGCTTTCTGAGTCCCGTCAAAACCTCAACAAGCTCATTCTGACCGTTTCCCTCAACTCCGGCTATACCTAGGATCTCTCCTTTTCGTACATTAAAAGAAACTCCGTTCACAGCTTTAAGCTTTCTGTCATCATTAGCACAGACCGAAACCACTTTTAACACACTTTCACCGGGATTCGCACTACCTCTTTTTATGTCAAGTAAAACTTGTCTGCCGACCATCATTTCAGCAAGCTGTGCTGTTGAAGTTTCGCTGATTTTGACAGTTCCCGCATTTTTACCGCGTTTCATGACTGTTGCGCGGTTTGCCGTCTCCATAACCTCGTTTAACTTGTGTGTTATGAATATGATTGATTTGTTCTGAGATACGAGCGATTTCATAATGAGAAACATCTCTTTTGTTTCCTGGGGCGTTAAAACAGCTGTAGGTTCGTCTAATATAATGACTTGCGCGCCTCTGTAAAGCGTTTTTAATATCTCAACCCGCTGTTGCATCCCAACCGAAATATCCGCAACCTTAGCTTTAGGGTCAATATTTAATCCGTATTGCTTTGCCAAAGCCGCCACCTCTTTATAAGCTTTGACTCTGTCGAATTTTAGCCCCGCTTTAGGCTCGCTACCTAAGACTATATTTTCAGCAACATTAAGCGGAGGGACAAGCTTAAAGTGCTGATGCACCATTCCTATTCCCATCTTAATTGCGCTATTGGGGCTGTCAATTGTAACCTGCCCGCCTTTATATTTAATCACACCGTTATCCGGCGTTAAGATGCCGAACAAAATGTTCATAAGCGTCGACTTCCCTGCGCCATTCTCCCCTACCAAAGCATGGATCTCGCCCGGAAAAAGGTCAAAAGACACATTGTCATTGGCAAGAACCGACGGGAATCTCTTTGTTATGTTTTCCATGGTCAGGATAGGCTCAATTAGGTACATTTTCTCCCCTCCCAAAACTATTTAAGCCGCCGCACATATGGCGGCGGCTTAAATTCAATTTCACATCAACCTTTAGCCCTTACTGGAGAGTTTCTCTTACAGCTATTTCGCCGTCGATTATCTGCTGTGTCAGTTCATCGATGATCGAGATAACTTCGTCGGGAATCGTATCCTTAAGCTCTTGTATAGCGGCTATATCAGCTGCGTCGTCTAAAACGCCTGCTTTTTCAACATCCGTAACCTCGTTTAGATCCGTCAAGCCTACTCCGTCTTGAGCTACGCCGAACACATTAGTACCTGCGGCGAAAGCATCGTCAACCACTGACTTCACTATATTAAACACAGCCACGTCTACTCTTTTAAGCATACTTGCCAAAATATTGCCGGGAGCTATCCAGTTCTGGTTAGAATCAACTCCCATGGCAAGCAAATCTCTTTCAACCGCTGCATCAAAAACGCCAATTCCTGTTCCGCCCGAAGCGTGGTAAACGATATCAGCGCCGGCGTCCATATGAGCAAGCGCAAGTTCCTTACCCTTTACGGGGTTTCTGAAAGCTTCGCCGGTTGTGCCTGCGTATGCCGCAACAACGTTAACATTTTTGCCTTGAGTTTCGTTTATATGCTCAACCCCGTGCTCAAACCCGGCATGAAATTTCTGAATAAGAGGTATATCCATACCGCCCACAAATCCTACCGTACCTGTTTCGGTCATAAGAGCGGCTAAAGCACCTGCCAAGAATGATCCTTCGTGCTCTTTGAACACTAGTGACGCCACATTGGGTAGGTCCACGACCGAATCAATAATGGCAAATTTCTGTTCAGGGAATTCCTGTGCCACTACGCTAAGTGCATCCGCCGTAAGAAATCCCACGCTTATGATAAGATCCATCTCCTGCTCGGCTAAAAACCTTAAAATGTCCTCCATAGCGGCCACTTCAACCGGTTCTTCGTAACGGTACTCTATACCGAGCTCAGCCTTAGCTCTCTCTAACCCTTCGATCGCTGCGTCGTTAAAAGACTTGTCCCCTCTGCCCCCGACAGAAAGCATAATGCCAATCTGAGCGGCTTCAGTTGGTTCCTGTTGTGCGGGAGCACATCCCGTTACAAACAAGGCGCTTCCTAAAACCAAAACAAATGCCAAGACAAGCGCAAAACCCTTTTTAGTAAACATAAATTCATCTCTCTTTCATATAATAAGGTTTGTCTTACGAATATTTTATACCAGTCAAATAATTTATTCAATAGATGTTTTTTTACCTCTTTATACTTGCCTATTCAGAGGTAGTGCACCTTCTGATTTTGAAACTTAATGCTACTACAGCAAAGTATATCAACATCGCTACGCCGCAAGGACAGTTACATTGTCACCTCCATTTGATTTCGGTAACGCTGAAACCGTCCCCATTATTTCGTACTCCCGACGACCGACATATGACGACTGTCAATATGGTTTACTGAAACCCGGCTCCCCGTCATAATTCCAAAGCTTCTGCGCAGCCGACCAAAGCCACTTTTCGCTTAGTTCCGATAAAAAAACGTCTACATCCTTATCAGTTGCCTCCTCCGTTGCAATAAAACGGCATCTGTACCAATCAACCAGTAAAAGATCGGGGCTTACAAACCCAGGCCACACCTTTGTCCCCCTGTTTGAAATAAACTCGCATTTAAATTTACCGTAATCCTGAAACCGAGGTATCCCATCCTTGGTTATCACATAAACATCAACGCCCACAAGCTGGGTGTCAATCTTCTTTTCGCCGCTCATATTACCTCCCCGGACTCTTTAGTCACGATTTCCATTTTCTCAATTATTGCCGAAGCGTATTCGTCGGTTCCGGCAGTGCCGCCCGCATCATAAGTGACATGTTTGGCTTCCGCTAAAACTTCCTGCATAGCGCGATCAATCTTTATCGCTGCGGCTTCCTCGTCTATCCATTTAAGCATCATAATAGCCGAATTTAATACAGCTGAGGGGTTTACTTTATTCTGACCGGCATATTTTGGCGCAGAGCCGTGCACTGCTTCAAATATGGCGCAATTATCCCCTATATTAGCCCCCGGCGCAAATCCTAATCCCCCGACCATACCGGCTAAAAGATCGGTCACTATGTCTCCGTAAAGGTTTGGAAGCACCAAACAGTCAAAGCGCGAAGGATCGCGCACAAGCTGCATACAACAATTGTCTACTATAATATCGTCGCTTTCGATACTTGGGTATTTCCGGGCTACCTCCCGAAATGCGTTAAGAAAAAGCCCGTCGGTCATCTTCATTATGTTTGCCTTGTGAACGCAGGTCATTCTTTTACGACCGTTAGCTATTGCCCACTTGAACGCAAAATCTACTATTCTCAAAGATCCGGGCCATGTGATTATTTTAAGGCATTGCGCAACCTCAGACGACACCATATGCTCAATCGCCGCATATGAGTCCTCGGTGTTTTCTCTGAAACTTAATACATTTATGTTGTTCCACGGACGTTTTATCGCAGGGATCGACATCGCAGGCCTCACATTCGCATAAAGATCAAACACCTTGCGAAGCGTCACATTTGCGCTTTTGTGTCCTCCACCGACAGGAGTCGTGGTAGGCCCTTTGATAGCTATCTTGTTTTTCGCAATCGACTCGATTGTTTTTTCCGGTAAAAGCGTTCCGTGTTTCTCAAGGCAATCTATACCAATATCCTGATAATCCCATTCAATGCCGACGTTTGCCGCATCGACAACCCTTCTTACTGCCTTTAGAATTTCTGGACCGGTGCCTTCTCCCGGTATTAGCGTTATTGTGTGTTTTGCCATACTAAATATCCTTTCTCTAATAACAATGCATCATTTGAACATCCCGGGTAAAATCTGCCGCGTATTCACCTGAAGAAGCCCCAAATCATCTAAAAGCCTGAATATTGTATATCTTGGTCGGACCTCCATGGCATAATTCAAGGCTGTATTCATCTCTTCAATCGTCAGACCCAGACTCTCGGGCGAATAATCAAATCCTGCAGACTCTATCATTTGAAGAACATCTTCTGTTTTCGGCACATCGTCTATGATAGGTTTTATGTCTGAGACCCATTTATCTTTGATTTTATAAAGTCTATCCTTAAGAGCCTGCAAATCCCGGTATTGCAGTCCGATTTCAGCCATTACCTCATCGGTTATAGACCCAAATACCCGGCGCATATTCCGCTCCCAATCCTTAAAATCGACAAGCTTATCTGACAAAGATACGGTATCAATTGAATCAGGGTCAATACGTGAAAGTGAATTGTAAAAGGCGATCGAACACAATGTGCCAAGCCCGACCTTTATTCCGTGAAGGATTTCAGGTTTCCCCTCCATCGCGAGCTTCATCTCCAGATAGTGGGCAAAATGGTGCTCAGCGCCTGAGGCAGGCCTTGTCTGTCCCGCCATAATTATTGCCATGCCTGAGTTTATGAGCGCTTCAGTTAAGGCATGTATTCCTTCCTTTTCCGCTTTGCTTATACTCTGTGCGTTTTGTAATACTTTTTCTCTTGCGTCAACTGACATCGCAGCCGCCACAGAACACCACTGTTCGTCCATCAAGGAGATGCCAAGCCTCCAGTCGGCAATTGAAACGATCTTCGCCAACATATCCCCAAAACCGGCCATAACCATCCTGCGAGGAGCTTTTGCTATAATTTCTGTATCGGCTATTATAGCTAATGGGGGCTTTCCGTAAAACGTCTTTTTTACTCCGTTTAGAGTAAGCGCAGAGATTACGGACGCATATCCGTCCATAGAAGGGGCGGTCGCAATCGATATGTACTGTCTGCCATGAATATTTGCCGCATGACGCACAAGATCGTTTATTGTGCCCGAACCTACGGCTGCCAAAATCCCTTTGTTTTCTTCGGTAAACTCCAACACTCTTTCCACGGCTTCTTCGTTGGGACGAAGTTGAGGATCGCCGTCAAGGATTAGGATTGCTACACTGAACCCTCCCCTTACGAGTACATCTTCGGCTTGCTTGCCTGCAGCCTTCCATGTATTTGAGTCGGCAACCAACAAAATTTGACTGTTGATTCTTAATTTTGACAAGACATCCGTAATCCGATTAAGTACACCTTCACCTATTTCTATTGCTTTTACGGGAATATCATGTCGTCTGCCGCAGCTGCAGATTTGAGCATTGCATAAAGCTTCTGTAACCAAATTTTTCACACTCCGATGCAAACCAATATTTTCGAAATTCAGTCCGGTTCATTATACCATATTCAGTTTTAATGCGGCAAATCGGATTGGCGAAGTTCATTTGCCGGAACAGATACAAGCTATTCCTCAGCAAGGTCTTTCAAAACCTTTAGTACTGGAAAGATACTTTTCTGAAGATTATAATATTTTAAAACCGTTTTCACTTTTGCCTTGTCTAATAAGTGGAGTTCGAAAGAATCGCCGGATTATGAAAAGGAAGGAGAGACTAATGGATAATCGTGAACTTGCGCATAAAGCCCGAAAAGGTGACGCAGCGGCTTTCGAGGAACTTATCAAGTTCTGCCAGGAAAAGCTTTACAGAATAGCTTACAGCTATGTTAACAATAGAGACGATGCTCTCGACATAGTAAGTGAATCTGTTTACCGGGCTTATTTAAATCTTCGCACTCTTAAAAATCCTTCATATTTTGATACATGGATCATCAGAATAGTTATTAACCAAGCAATCAATTTCTTAAACAAAAACCGTAGGGTTATGCTTAAAGAAGACATTGGGCTTAACACAGGGAGTCGAGATGCAGTAAAGTCCGATGAGACAATTGATCTTCATGCAGCTATGGGCAAATTAGACGAGAATCAGAAAACAGTCATCATTTTAAAATACTTCGAAGATCTGACTATTACTCAAGTTGCGGAAGTAATGGAACGTCCGGTTGGGACTGTTAAGACATATTTGCATGGCGCATTGAAGAATCTTAGGCTTGAACTTAGGGAGGTGTTCCAATGAGCAGTATTGACGAAATGAAAACAATCTATGAAGATATATCCATACCCGAAGAACTTGATTCCGTAGTAAAAAATGCGATTAGAAGAGGGAGAATCACTATGAAAAATAAAAAACGCAGCACAGGTTACTTTAAAATTATAGGCTCGTTTGCAGCCGCACTAATGATATTTGCCTTAGCTTTGAACACTTCGCCGGCTTTTGCAAATTCCGTGAAACTTTTACCCGGCGGAGAAACTATAGTGAGATTGCTTACATTTGTAGGAGATACGGCGGTCGGCGGAGAGATAACGGACGGACAGGACATAAAGGATATTGAAGTCGAAAAGCAGCCGGATAATGAAATGCTGACAATTGAGCTTTATCAGGGAATGGAAGCCGCTGCCATAGCGGGACATTTCACAATAACTCAAATTACGCATCCATACGGTATTGAAGTTGGCCTAGCGGGTGTAAGAGCGTTTTCGGCGGCGGAGAATTTTCCGGATTTATCAGAAATGAAACTCTTTGACGACATTTACAGGCTTGTGACATTGGATGACAGCGCACACCGCTTCGTAGTTACTTTCAAAAAACCTGTGATCGTCGAAGTATCGGAACAAGAGAACCCCGCAAGACTTATTATCAAAGTACGGGAAGACAAAGAAGCCGAACAGCTTGCGCCAATGTATTCCTTAAGAACCGCATCAATGCCCTTTGGCGAAATGGTCGGCGTTGCCGAGAATATCTTGGAATTTGAGTTGGGTAGTGAAAACGCAAGGCTATTACAAGACATAAACGATTTATATTTCACTGAAGAAGGCCTATACCAAACAATAGCTGAAGCCGAGGCAAGATTAGCGGAGATAAAGCAATATGAGCACTTCACTTTTGAGATGTTTATCGAAAAGCGAGAGTCGGGATCTGTGCCGGGGTTTTTAGAGTAGCCGATGAAAAAGGGGGAGATTTTCTCCCCCTTTTTCGTTTTCCATCTCAGACAAACTGACGGGCTTCTAAATACAAATCTATATCCTCGACGATGTAATTCGTCCCAGTAGTGTGCAATGCCTCGTAGCAAGAAAGTACATAATCGAAAACGCCGTATCGCTTGAAAAGGCTTATCGTCTCTTTTCCGGTCAAATTTTTTGCAGCCTTGTATATCTCAATGCAAAAAACTAAAAATTTACCCTCTACACTCATATTATGCCTCCTCCGGATAGGTAATAGACCCTGTTTTTTGTTCTTCTTTGAGCATCTCATATAAAGCATTTGCGCTCAAATGCCACAACTTTGTTTCCTCGTCCTCAAGTTTGACGTACAGTTCTGATGCGTACAACAATTCGATTGCTTTTTCCTCATCTGTTTTGCTGTCTTCTATCATAAGCTGTACAATCTGCGGTACAAGCAAAAAAAGCATAGACGAAAATCTTTGCTTTTCCATTATTTAATCCTCCTGCAAAATTTGAGTGAATTTTAAAAAGGAAATTGCCCACTCACTGCTGAAAACCAACTGATTAAACAGCCTCTTGATTTTCAGCCTTTTCAAAGTTTCTTCCCTTGTCAACGTACCAGTTGCATATAGCATGAAAGTTTCATACACGTCATCATCCGCAACAGGACCGTATATCAGTTCATAAGGCTTACCGGAATAGGTTCCTGTTCTATTCATGTAGACATAATCTAGCCATGTTTCATCCGGCTCTGAAAATCGAAGCAGATTGCACGATGAAAAAGCGGTGGATTCATCCATCTCCTAAATGCTCACTATAGGGCTGCCCTCCTTCCTGCGACGGTAAACCTTGTTCGCAAAACTGATTGCTTGTTCCTTGTTTTCGGTGGTGTAAAATCCTGTTCCAAAATCAAGAAAACGGTTTTGTACTAACAGTTTCGGCTGCTCCACAGCCATATTGCTTCCATGATATAAAATCAAATATACTCCTCCAATATCTTGCTTGCCAATGCCTGCTCCGTTCGTAAATGCATAATCATTGCTTCAATATGATGGCGTTTTTCGAGTTCAGTACGAACATTCTGCACCCGTTCACCGCCTTTTCCAAGATAATCAGTGAATACCTTTTTCCCATCACGGTATTTTAAATAATAATAGGTGTTTGTTCCCACATTCTTTGCTGTTATTGAACCTTTGGGAAGTTCTTTTAACTGCTGTAGATATTTGCTGAGCATGTACTCAATTCGCTTTTTTTCCTTCTTAACAGTACTAATAAGAAGACTCATTTTTCTCACCCTGTAACAATTATACCCCACACCACAAAAAATAGTCAACTGGTTGTGTTTAAAATATAGACGGTATAAACAAAAGCCATTTTTCAAATTAATTGTAAAGATACCGTCTGCACAAATTCAATCACATTACAATCCTTCCCGTGATTCATATGAACAAAAAACTGAAGTTATAATAGATGGAGCATATTATTCTGAAGAACTTTTCCGGAAAGCGATGTTGCCGAAGCAGAGGCAAGATTGGCGGAGATAAAGCAATATGAGCACTTCACTTTTGAGATGCATATTGAGAAGCGAGAGCCGGGATCTGTGCCGGGGTTTTTAGAGTAGTCGATGAAAAATCCGATACACTCTGATCCTGAAGGAAGGAGTGTATCGGATTTTTATTATACTATTTTTAGTAACCTTTTGAAGTCAACGATCAAATGTTTCTGCCGTATAAACTGTACATTTTTATTAAAAGCCTATCATTGCTTATTTTTTTTGGTATTCTTATGTCTACTTAAAAAATATTTCGTTGACATAACTAGTATCAAAACCGAACCCCAAATAAGGGTTATATTATATGGCTTAAAAGCTAAAGTGGGCTTCGCCCACAACCCAATAATATAAAAGCGACCGAAATATAGACAACAGCGTTGCCAAGAACTTATAATTGTTTTGTAAACCGCAATCAATAAGGAGGCAACGCATGGATACATTATTT
>Ga0209316_100042_pt1 | contig 47291 bp, 44 predicted proteins | sample 3C3metaG_FD_184150 | JGI IMG/M metagenome (GOLD analysis project Ga0209316, IMG submission 184150) | Freshwater bacterial and archeal communities from Indian Creek, Illinois, USA - 3C3 metaG (SPAdes) (version 3) | ecosystem: Environmental > Aquatic > Freshwater > Unclassified | place: USA: Indian... | reverse complement strand
CTCTAAGGTTAGGCGGTATAAGCGCCCTGCCCTGCTTATCAATCTCACATTCGAAAGCGCCTGCAAAGAAAAATCTGATGAACATTCTGACATCCTTGTCAGTCATTGGTAAAGAACTTATCTTGGTTGCTAAAGCTTGCCATTCGTCCAGAGCGTACACAAACAAACATTTATCAAGCCCTTTGGTCACAACAAATCTATCGCCCAAAGCGCTTCTGAACTTTGCGGGAATTATTATCCTCCCCTTAGGATCTAAAGCATGTTTATGTTCTCCAATAAACACATGATCACCCTTTACTCCACTTGCCTCCACTTACAACCACTTTGTATATCTATTCTATGTAATTTTTAAAAATCCTTCTTTTTTTTAAAAAAATAAAAGACCTTGAAATATGATTCTCAAGGCCTATTATTGCAAAAATCCAGATTATTATAGTTATACCATAAAAGATCATCTCATAAAGAAAAAGAGTATCACTAATCTCTAGCAATAGCTTCCATTGCTACGCAATCAGCTTTGGCACAAAATCCAAATAATCGCAGGAAACAAGATGATATCTTATGCCTTCAATGTCCCCTTCTGTCACTCTGAATGAAGGGCCGTGAAGGTGTCCATAAACAACATTACTCACACGATAATCGCGTAGCTTTTCTATCATAGCTGTTGCGACTCCTTTTTCGTCAAAAGGCGGATAATGCAACAATACTACAATATTCTCTGCCGTCCGTGCGGTAGATAAAGATAGTCCCAACCTGTCGACTTCTCTTTTGAATATTTTCAGATCCTGTTCCTTACACTCTCTTCCTCCCGGAGAAAGCCAGCCTCGTGTGCCACAAAAGTGTACTCCATCGATTTCGACGCTGTCATTTTGCAGAACAAACATATCGGGTGGCAATGCACTTCGTATTCTGGAAACTGAATTCCACCAATAATCATGATTTCCCCTTATTATTACTTTCCTGCCGGGTAATTCCCCTATTTTCCGTAAGTCCACGAGCGCTTCATCAAGTTTCATAGCCCAACTTATGTCACCGGGTATAAGCACAATGTCATCATTGCAGACTATCTCGAACCAATGCTGTCTGATTCTTTTCCAATGATCAGCCCAATGCGACCCAAAAATATCCATAGGCTTAGGAAAAGCTCCGGACAGATGAAGATCGCCGATTGCATATATTTTCATCAGACTTCCCTAGACAAGTTTTCTATTAACCATCTCTACGAGAACTCTATCTTGAACATCTTGCGGAGTCAACGAAGCATCATCTATTATCAACCGTATATATTGAGCTGCATTGGTTTGATAAAAATCCTGCAAAGGCGCAGTCTTTACTCTATATTCTTCAAAGCGTTTCCTAATTGTTTCTTCATTGTCGTCCTCACGCTTTATCAAAGGAACTTTGCATTCAGTACAGTGGGTTAATTTTTGCCCTGTATGATATATCTTCTTGCACTCTGGACAAATGATCCTACCTAAGAGTCTTTTAAGCAAGACATCTGTCGTAACATCGAAATCTACAACTATATCCACTCGCTCACCCATGCCCGCAAGAATCTGTTCAAGAGCTTTAGCCTGCGCAACCGTTCGCGGGAAACCGTCAAGCAGCACACCGGCTTTATATTCGGGACTCTTCAAGCCATCCTCTACAACCATATTGACTACTTCATCAGAAACCAGCTTTCCCTCTTTAACTACCAATACATCGGTATAAAAAGGGTGTTGGGAGTTTTCCAGAATTTTGCGGAACAGATCCCCTGTCGATAAATGAGCAACACCGAACTTTTCAGCCAGTATTTTGCCTTGTGTACCCTTGCCTGAGCCAGGCGGGCCTAATAGAACTATGTACAATTAAATACCTCCTTAAAGATTAAAATAAACAACAATTAACCTTTGCTGTCGAGCAGAAATTTCTCAGCTTCCGCACACCACAAACCGTTATTATTATAGACTATTTGATTAAGCTTTGCAAATAACGGATCATTTTCTCCTTTTTTTTCGAAGTCCTCAATGGCGGTTAAGTCCATATTAATATTTGTATATATAAGTTTTTTTCCCCCAGGAATCTTCGGAAGATTAAGAGTGGTTTCGACAACACTGTCTAATCCTCCTATGTGCGTTATCATCGAAGCAGGGTTAATCTTTCCTTTTCCCATTAACTCTAGGGATTCAAGCATATCCTGTGTGTTACCTCCGCTTGTTCCAACCACGTGCGTTGAATTATAATGCACGTTATAGAAATTAAATTTTGCTGAAAAATCAGAATTGTTGGGCCCTGCGAAAAAGTTCAGGCAGCCATCATACCCTAAAATCTCGTTTCCCAGCTCAACAACCGAAGCCACAGGCGCAAAGACAAATAAATCATCAAACCCTTTTTCATAAGTCAAAGATAACAGATACTTGGCCGGATCAAGTTTTTCGGAAACATTTACGTAAACAAGCTTTACTCCGTTTTTTGAAGCCTCTTCAACACTGCAAACAGAAGCAGCCCTATTGAGCCTTGCTTCATCTATATCGGCTACTACAAGCAAGCCGGGCTTTCTGTCGCAATGAATCGCATAATCAATTGCGCCTAATCCCATAGGACCTGCGCCGGCAAGAATTGCCATATTGCCACCCGGCACAATTCCCATTTCGTGCCTGTATTGGCCACGTATAGTATGGTATTGGGCGTGAAACGCACCTACTATACAAGACATAGGCTCAGCCAGCGAACCATAAAAATATGCTTCTCCCTCATAAGGCAAAAGACAACCCAGTTCCATAACCACATTCGGGATAACTACATATGTCGCGCTTCCACCTATGTATTTAAAGGAATAGCCCGGCGCCGCATAAGGATCATCAATTTGATTGAGCGCAGTTTGAATAGTAAATTTGCTACCAATCTTAAATTCTTTTTCCCATTTTCCACCTACCTGAACTATCTCTCCACAAAATTCATGGCCTATCATAATTGGATTTTTATGTATATCGTCAGGAACGCGTTTATGATCTTTCCCCTGAATTGCCCCCTTATAAGTTGACATACATATACTGTCTGATATTACATGTGCCAATATTTCATCATGCTCAATATCCGGAAGTTCAAACTCCTCAAGCCTCAAATCGTTTTTCCCATATAATCTTACTGCTTTTGTCTTCACTGTTAACACCTCCGCAAAATTTAGATACTATCGCAGTAAAGTTATTTTACCATAGATAAACACAGAATTCAACACAAACAGAAATAATCAAAAATATATCTAAAAGAATATAGACATATTCAGGCATGTATTGTATAATAATTTTCATGGGAATTAGATGTTAAATCACTTATCCTGATTGCTGACCTTCGACCTCTGATCTTTTAAACCTGACGTCTAACGACCGACACCCGACGACTGAGATCTGTCCCATCGATGGAACCGTCCCCAATATTGCGAGGTGAAACATGCGTTCTTGCTGTGAAAAGCTTATAGAACATCTGAATAACGATTCTGAATCCTTAAGACTTGAAGCCTTAAACACTCTTATGAGCAAAATACATACCGGTGAAATGGAAGCACCGATTACCGGCAGTGATGTCAATAACCATATACATACCTGGTATTCTTTTTCACCATACTCTCCGACAAAGGCTGTTTGGATGGCATATTCCTCAGGTCTTGCTACTGCCGGGATCATGGATCATGACTCCGTAAGCGGCGCAGATGAATTCATAAAAGCCGGTCAAATAGCCGGTATAGCTACAACCACAGGAGTCGAATGCAGGACGGACTTCTCAAAGACTCCATTAAACGGGAAAAGGATTAACAACCCCGATCAAGATTCAATAGCCTATGTGGCACTTCATGGTATTCCTTATACCCAGATAGAAAAAGTCAAAAGATTCTTCGATCCTTTTTTAAGTGAACGTAATTTGAGAAACAGGCACATGACAGCGAAATTAAACGAAATTACTAAGCCGTTCAATGTGTCAATCGATTTTGACAAAGACGTCGTTCCTTTATCTAAATCATACAATGGAGGCAGTATTACCGAAAGACACATTCTGTTCGCTTTTTCTTTGAAGCTTATAAGTATATTCGGCAAGGGTAAAACGCTTTTTAATTTTCTTGCCGATCGCTTAAATCTTCATTTAAGTTCAAAAACTGCAGATAATCTTCAGGACCCTCACAATGAGTTTTACGAATATGACCTTCTTGGGCTTTTAAAGTCGGATTTAGTACCGCTATTCTATATCGACGCTTCAGCTGAATGCCCTGATATTATGGAAGTTATGCGATTATCAGAACAAATAGGAGCAATATCGGCTTACGCTTATTTAGGCGATATTTCAGATTCGGTAACTGGTGATAAAAGACCTCAGAGTTTCGAAGACAGTTATTTGGATCTATTGTTTGAAACTATAAAAAGCATTGGATTCAGAGCGGTTACTTATATGCCTTCCAGAAATACCCAGAAACAACTGGTAAGAGTAAAGGAATTATGTGAAAAATATGACCTGCTTGAAATTAGCGGTGAAGACATAAATTCTCCCCGACAACGTTTCATATGCGAAGCACAAAGAAACGAAATATTCAGAAATCTTTTCGACTCGACTTGGGCGCTTATCGGTCATGAATTTGAATCCGCTAAAGATCCATGCAGCGGAATGTTTTCTTCATCGGTTATATCGAAATATCCGGACTTATACGAAAGAATATCTGTGTTTAAAAATATCGGGCAAAGGCAGGTCAAAACTCGTGTTTAACATAGAGCGAAAGACAAAACTTTTATCACATTTAAGCGAGAAGGGAAGCATACTCGTAAAGGATGCTTCGCAAATGTTTGGCGTTACGGAGGAAACAATCAGACGTGATCTAAAGGAGTTAGAAAACCAAGGACTTCTTTTAAGAACGCATGGTGGCGCGATAAGCACCGATGATGCAAAATCAGAATTTCCATTGGAAATAAGACAAGGAATAAATATATCCGGCAAAAACGCCATAGGGCGAGAGGCCGCAAAGCATGTCATAGACGGTGATACTATAATGCTTGACGCAAGCACTTCATGCCTATTTTTAGCCAAGCATATAAAAGAGAAAAAATCGCTCACTGTTATAACTAACTCCGAGAAGATAATCTTCGAACTTTCAAACTCCGATGAAATTACACTAATATCAACCGGCGGAATATTAAGGCACAAAAGCATGTCATATATAGGTAAATCCGCTCAAACTTCTCTCGAAAACTATGTAGCCGACAAAGTTTTCTTCTCTTGCAAGGGATTTTTACCAGAGCGAGGTCTTATGGATTCAAACGAGCAGGAATCTCAAATTAAAAGAACCATGATCAGCCGATCCCAAAAGGCCATTTTTCTTTGCGACAAAACAAAATTTGGGCGCATTGGGTGCGAAATGGTTGCAAAACCAGATGATATCCACATAATTGTTACCGATGAACCCATACCCGAAAGCTGGTCAGATATCTTAAGCGCAAAAGGAATAATATCTATCGAATCAGGAGGAAAAAATGTCTGAATTTGATTACTTGAAGCAACTTAGAACATTTTCAAACCAACTCGGAAGTGACCCTGAATATGTTTTAGCTGGTGGCGGAAATACGTCCTGCAAGATCGAAGGCAAGCTTTATATTAAGGCATCGGGCACTTCTTTAGCGGACATAACCGAAGATCAATTCGTAATAATGGATAGAGTCCTTTTACAATCATTATGGACAAAACAATATCCGTCGAATGATGATCTTAGGGAAAAAGATATACTAAAAGACGTAATGGACGCAAGAAGGCCTGATCAATACTCAAAAAGGCCCAGCGTCGAGGTTTTGTTGCATGATATATTTCCTCAGCGATTTGTTGTGCATACTCATCCCGCGATCGTCAATGCCATAACCTGCAGCAATGAGGGGCAAAAGGCAATAGAAAAACTATTTGGCGACCATGTAATCTGGATTGATGAAATTAAACCCGGCTTTTTGTTGGCATCCGCCGTAAAAGAAAAGGTCAACAAGTACGCTTTGGAGATGTTAAAACCTCCACAACTGTTATTCATGCAAAACCATGGACTTCTCGCGGCAGCAGATTCAATAGAAGAAATTTCTTCACTACACGATTATGTGTTCAGAGTGATTAAGCAGAATTTAAAGAATATTCCTGACTTTTCGCCTTTTGAACACAACAAAGAAAGAGCTTCTTTAATCTCGCCTGCTATAAGAATGATGCTCATGAGTAATGGCAATGGTATAGTCACTTACAGAAATAACAAGGAGATAAGCAGGTTTGTAAATGATAAAGAATCATTCAGCCCGCTAAGCTTACCTTTTACACCCGATCATATCGTCTATTGCAGACATAAGTTTTTGTTTGTCCATTCCGAAGAAGATTTAGATGAGCAATACAAAGCAGTCGCCTGCGCAATAGAAAAATATAATGGCGAGCACGGGTTTTTGCCTAAAATAATCGCAATAGAAAAGCTGGGCATATTCGCTTGCGGACAAAGCAAAAAAGACGTTTCAGATGCTTTGGATCTCTTTATAGACGCAGTAAAAATAAGCGTTTACAGTAACTCCTTCGGCGGACCTAAGCATATGAGCGAAGATTTGATATCATTTATCGTAAATTGGGAAGTTGAAAGCTACAGGCAGAAAGTAGCTCTTAAAACCAATGGCGGAAAAAAAATAAACGAAAAGATTGCGGTTATAACCGGCAGCGCTCAGGGCTTTGGCAAGGGACTTGCCGAAGAAATGGCAAGAGAAGGCGCTAATGTAGTTTTGACCGACATCAATATTGATCAGGCGAACGAAAACGCTTTAAGTCTTTGCGATAGATATGGATACGGAAAATCAATTGCATTTAAAGTTGATGTCGGAAAAGAAGCTGATATCAGGGAAATGTTTATTCAAACGGTACTTGAATATGGCGGTGTAGATATATTTATAAGCAATGCGGGAATTCTCAGGGCAGGCGGTCTTGAAGAGATGGACTCCGAAACATTTGAATTTGTTACAAAAGTCAATTATACGGCATACTTCATCGGAGTCAAATATGCATCAAAGTATATGAAAATTCAAAATCGGTTCAACGGCAGCCATTATATGGACATTATCCAAATCAATTCAAAATCCGGTATTTCCGGAAGTAATAAAAACTTTGCCTATGCAGGCGGTAAATTCGGAGGCATAGGCCTAACTCAGAGCTTTGCCCTCGAACTGGCTGAATATCGAATAAAGGTCAATTCAATATGCCCCGGCAATTTCTTTGACGGTCCGCTCTGGTCTGATCCCGAAAAAGGTCTTTTTGTACAATATCTCAAAGCAGGAAAGATACCCGGCGCCAAAACCTTCGAAGATGTAAAAAGGCATTATGAGTCGATGGTGCCTCTAAAAAGAGGCTGTAGCATAATAGATGTCGCGAGAGCCGTCTTTTACGCGATCGAGCAGGTCTACGAAACAGGCCAAGCTATACCTGTCACGGGAGGACAAATAATGCTTAAGTAAAGTTGTTTTCAGATAAATAGATCGTCTTGCCGACCGAATCGATTTGTGCTTTATACTATTTTAACACCATACTTAGCCGCAGATTTGATAATCGCTTCATCCAATTCTTCATCGCATATCAGCACGTCTATGTCTTTTAAGGTGGCAAATGTGAAAAGCATATTCTTGTTGATCTTGCTTACATCCATAAGCATTATGACTTTACCAGCTTTTTTTATAACGGCTTTTTTAAGCTCGCACTCGTAGTAGTCACCGCTTGTAAACCCATGTTCGAGCGAAAATCCCGATGCGGCCATGAAAGCTATGTCTATATTGACTTCTTTTAAGAATCCCAAAGAATTGGAGCCCGATGCTGATAAGGTGTTTCTGCTGATTTTACCTCCAAGAATCGTAACTGAAGGTCTGTTGTTCTTGAGTATTTCTAATCCTATGGAAGGGCCGCTGGTTAATATCGACAAATCTTCATCCGGTAATTCTCTGGCAAAACACATCATCGTAGTGCCGGAATCAAGATAAATTGAACGTCTGTTCCCTATGTATTCAAGCGCTTTTGTTGCGATCTTTACCTTTGCACTAATATTTTCCATAGCTCTTTGGCTGTATATGTCTTCTTTCGATCTAGGGAACGAGTTTAACGACTTAGCTCCTCCGCGAATCCTTATTATATTACCGTTTTTCTCTAAAAATTCGAGATCTCTTCTTAATGTCATGCTCGATAAACTCGGAAAGATGTTTTCTAGATCCTTTAATTTTATCGTGCCATTCTCTTGTATATATGTATTTATGGTTTCACGCCTGTTAGAATTCAAGAATATCATTTCCTTTCACATTATACGCTTCACGTTAAAATGTAACTTTAATACACCTTATTAACACGAAATATAACACGCTTGAATTCTATCAGCCCGATAAAAAATTGTCAATAAAAACGAAAAAAGTGTTGTTGTAAAACACAACTATGATTCGAACCATTCATATCATAATTTTAACGCAGATTTTTCGCTTATAATATCCTCACGTCGATGAATCAATTCTATATTGCTGTCCTCAACGTGGAAATCCGGGTTTGGCTTAACATAGATCTTGCGATCTAAAGCAGTTTCAAGCTCGACTAATGTTTTCCCGTTTCCTTCCATCCACAAACGCGCTACGGAAGGATGTACTTCAACCAGCGCCCCCCATGCGGCTTCAAGCTCAAAGAGCTTTTCTAATTCTTTTTCCACCCTAATCATTATAGCCATATCAGAATATACCACACCGGAACCACTGCAATAAGGACACGGTTTTAACAAAGTGGACGCTAGCCTTTGGCGTACTTTCTTGCGTGTCATCTCAACCAAACCTAATCCGGTAAAGCCCATTATATGGGTCTTTGTTCTATCTTTTTTAAATGCTTGTTTGAGAATATTTAGTACCCTTTCTCTATGCTCTGAACGAACCATGTCTATAAAATCAATTATTATTATTCCTCCTATATCTCGTAATCTTATCTGGCGCGCTATCTCTTCTGCGGCTTCAAGGTTAGTCTTTAAGACTGTGTCCTCAAGGTTTACCTTGCCTACAAATTTACCCGTGTTGACATCGATTACCGTCAAAGCCTCAGCGTCATCAATGACCAGATAGCCTCCGCTCTTGAGCCAAACTTTCTTTTGTATAGCTTTTTCAATTTTAGAGTCTATATTATACTGATTGAAAACATCCCCATTCAGATCATTACAGTAAACTCTATCCTTATATGTTGGCGAAATTAAATCTATCAATTCGAGCACTTTAATGTATTGTTCCCGGTTGTTTATAACAAACATATTGACATCGCCAGTGAAAAGATCCCTTACTGCTCTAAATAAAAGGCTTTCATCTTTATGAATCAATCTGGGCGCCTTACTATTAACTTCTTTCTCTTTTATACTACTCCAAAGCCTGGACAAAAATTCAATATCGGGATAAAAGTCCTCTATATTTTTCCCTTCCGCAGCAGTTCGTACAATAATTCCCATATTAAGTGGCTTCAACTGTTCTGCAATCAATTTTAATCTTTGCCGTTCTTCCTCACTCTCAATTCTCCTTGATACTCCCACATGATTGACAAAAGGCATGAGAACAAAGTAGCGACTCGGCAGTGTCACGTAGGTTGTAACTCTCGCACCTTTTGTTCCCATTGCCTCTTTTACAACTTGCACAGTGATCTCTTTTCCCTCACGTATTGAATCTTTCATGTCGAATTCAATGATACTGTTACTCGAACCGAACTGAAAAAGAGTTTTGTCGGCATTTATATCACCAAAATATAGGAACGCATTTCTTTCGACCCCAATATCAACAAAAGCCGCATGCATACCCGGAAGTACATTGACTACCTTTCCTCGATATATGCTGCCTAAAATTTGCTGATTGTTCTGATCCTCGACATATAGTTCAACCATCTCTCCATCTTCCAGCAAAGCAACACGAATTTGGCCATAGTGTACATCAACAATAATACGTTTATCCAATATCTAACCCTCCACTAAATCGAGCGGTGTGACGAATTTGTCATTTCTTAATAAATACATATCTAAGCGGTGAATTTTATAATTCATAGTACTGCTGTCCTCATTGAGAAATCTAAATAAAGCATCAGCAAAGAGGATCGGCTTCAAATTGCTTTTGCTACCCGAATTAAGCATAACATCCACCATTTGTTCTGAATGGTCATTTAATCTTGGTTTAGCCCAATGGATCATTGGTCTTATGTTGATATGCTTCAACTCATCGTTCTTCTCACTTGTTACTAAAACATATGGCTGATCTAAAAAGGCAGCTATTTGAGCTGCAAGCTCTTTAACCGCAACAGGTATAAAAATACTGTACGAAGCTCTTTCTATCATGCTCATCAAAGAAGGGTTCTTAACATCAATTTTTACCGATCGAATAATTCTAAGTCCGGAAGGCAAAACAGCATTCAATCTTGTGCTGAATTCTTCAGGATCTATGTAATTATCCATAATTGTATCAAGATATTCCCCTTCACTCGTTAAGCCCACCGAGAGTGCGGAGGCAAACGCCAACTTTGGATGAGGGTTGAAACCTTGAGAATACGCCACTTGTAATGTTGCCCTTCGTATAGCTCTATGAAATGTCCTCATCATGTCAAGGTGCGATATGTATTTTAGTCTATCTTCCTTGGAATACTTTGAAATCAGACGCATCAGCATACTCCTTCTAAGACGTTTTGAATGCCGCAATCTGAACAAGATGATCTGCAATCGGGAGTTGTGTCGCCGCTTAGAGACTTTTCATATTCTCTAAGAAGATAATCTTTTGATACACCCACATCGATGTGCTCCCACGGAAAAATCTCGTCGGCACTTCTATTCCGATTGGCATAAAAATGCGGATCCAAGTTAACTTCGGCAAAAGATCGTAACCATGTTTCCAGTTTGAAGTGTTCAGACCATCCGTCAAACTTGCATCCGTTTTCCCATGCTCTTTTAATTAGATTTCCTAATTTTCTGTCACCTCTTGCCAGAACTGCCTCGATGAAACTTAATGCCGGATCGTGCCAGTTGAAAACTACTCCTTTAATACGAAGACCAGATATTAAATTCGAAAGCTTTGCTTTTAATTGCTCGACCGAATCCTGAGCAACCCACTGAAACGGAGTAAACGCCTTAGGAACAAACGATGATACACTGACAGTTATCTTAAGTTTTGGCACTTTATTTGTTTTGTTTAATGAATACCGGCATTCTTTAACCCCTTTTACCATTTCACTTATCCCGATTATGTCACTCTGTTCCTCTGTAGGTAATCCGATCATAAAATATAACTTAAACGAATCTATACCCATTTCATTGGCGTATTTCACACTTGCATATAAATCCTGTTCTTCTACCCCTTTGTTAATTACATCGCGCAATCTTTGACTACCAGCCTCCGGTGCTAGAGTAACGCCTGTTTTTTTGATAGTATGAATATCATCTTTGAATTCATTGGCAAACGAGTCTATACGCATAGATGGCAATGATAATGACATCTTATTAGATTTTAGCATTTTAGTAAGATCCGGCAAGAGCTTATCAAATTGCTGATAATCACTTGAACTCAATGAAACAAGTGATAAATCCTCATAACCTGTGCTCTTTATAAGATCAGAAGCTACTTTTAAAATCGCATCGGCACTTCTCTCCCTCACAGGTCGATATATTATCCCCGCTTGACAAAAACGGCAGCCTCTGCTGCAACCTCTGAATATCTCAAGCGCAATTCTATCATGTATTATTTCCATATATGGGACTATCATTGTTTTGGGATAGTAAGCTTTATCGAGATCGGCTACAATACTTTTGGTTACTGTGCTTGGAATGTCTGCAGATATCGGATTAATAGCAAGTATAGTCCCATCGTCTCTATATTTGGGCTCGTAAAACTTTGGAACATATACCCCCCGAATTTTTGAAGCCTCTTTAAGAAAAACCTCTTTGTTCTGTTTTTTTTCTTTGGTGATTTTATAAATATCAAGCAGATCATCAATCACTTCTTCACCATCACCTAAGACAACTAAATCAAGAAAATCAGCAAGCGGCTCCGGATTAAATGCACAGGGTCCGCCTGCTAAAACAATCGGGTCTTCTTCCCCTCTATCCTTAGACAAAAGAGGTATGCCGGCAAGGTCAAGCATGTTTATCACATTTGTATATGTCATTTCATACTGAAGTGTGAACCCCACCATGTCAAATTGTTTGATCGGATCTTTTGTTTCAAGAGCAAAAAGCGGTATACCGGATTCTCTCATTTTTTGCTCCATGTCTGCCCACGGAGCAAAAACTCTTTCACAATATGTGTCTTCTCTATTGTTAATCTTGTGATACATCATTTTTAACCCAAGGTGCGACATTCCCACTTCATATACATCCGGAAAGGCAAACGCAAATCTTATCAGATTACTATCTTTGTCTTTTTCAACAATATTATACTCATTTCCAATGTATCGGGCAGGTTTTTCAACCAGATGTAGAATCTTATCCAATTGTTCCATCAACAAATAAATTACCTCGCTTGTTAATTTTATATTCCCTAATAAATAAATCAAATCTTGTGTATAAATTTAAATGCTAACTACACCCGTATAAGTATCAATAATCAAAACATGGTCTTTTGTCTTCGCATTCCTACATTTAATACCAATCCGAAAGCAATAAAATTAGTAATCATTGAACTTCCGCCATAGCTCATAAAGGGAAGAGGTATTCCAGTTATGGGCACAAGACCCATCGTCATTCCAATATTAACAAAAACATGAAAAGCTATCATTGCAGCTACTCCGGAAGCAAGCATTGACCCGAATTTGTCACGAGCGGTCGACGCTATCATAATAGTCCTTACAATAAGAATAGCATAAAGCAAAATTATCAAAGCTCCGATTAAAAAACCAAAAGCCTCCCCTGTAACGGAAAAAATAAAATCCGTGTGTTTAGCGGGTATAAAATCCAGCTGACTTAGCATATTAGTATCAGAAATACTTTTACCGTAAATTCTCCCTGAACCTATTGCAATAATAGATTGCATCACATGATAACCCGAACCCATTTCGTCTGCTCCGGGATTCAAAAATACGAGTATTCTGCTTTTTTGCTCTTCTGTGAGAAATGTATACCACATGGTCAACAGTCCCACCCCAGCTGCTGACGATATTCCGAGCAACAGCTTGTAACTTAAGCCCCCCAAATAGAGCATACCAAAAGTAATTGCAAAAATAACAGCAGCTGTACCAAAGTCCGGTTGAAGCACAATCAAGATAAGCGGTATACCTGCTTGTATAGCTACGGGAAACAAGTCTCCTATACCTTTAACGCCATCCTCTTTAAGAGACAGCAACCTTGCAAGCACAATTATTACTGATATCTTAGCAAATTCTGAAGGTTGAAAACCAAAAGCGCCAAAGTTAATCCAGCTCTGTGCTCCTCCGGCTATATCTCCCGCCAAATCTACATAAATGAGCGCCGCTATTACAATCCAGTATAGATATACAGAAAAATCATTGAAAAAGTTGTAATCGATAGCTATAGCAACAACCATAACAACTAAGCCAGCCGCCAACCATAAAAAATGTAAATTAACATGCCTTAAATTGAAACTTGCTATTAATTGGATTATGCTTTGCTCCTGCCCATCTGTCGGTTGCCGCATAGAAATCCCTATTCCAACCGCCCCTAAGACAACTAACAAAATCAAGATAATCGGAATAACAAAATCAAAATTCTTGACATATCTTTTGTCAAACATTTATATCACTTCCGAACTCAACCTTTGTTCTTGCCTATATTCTTCATTCTGCGTATCGGAATATTGGCAACCAGAGCAGAGGAAAAACTATCGCCCTCTTTGGGGAGATTCGCAAAATGGATATCAAGCTCACCCTCTTCAATCTCCATATAGTTGGATATAACCTTTAAAATATCACCCTTTATGGCTTCTAAAAAATGCGGTGAAATACTGGCTCGGTCATGGATCAAAACCAGTTTGAGCCTTTCTTTGGCAATATTTTTGCTTAAGCTTTGCTCTTTTCTTAAAAATTTAAACAGATCAAACAATTTATATCACCCCTATGCTCTTTTCTTGCCGTTTTTACCAAAAAATTTCCTCAACCTGTCCATAATAGTATTTTCCTTCTCAAGGTTGAACACCGGAATATCCTCTCCCATCAAACGTCTTGCGATGTTGCCGAAAGCCTGCCCCGCCAGTGAATCTTGTACTGTTACCACAGGCTCGCCTTTGTTTGTGGACACGACTATTTTTTCATCATCAGGCACCACACCTAAAAGATCTATTCCGAGTATGTCGATTGTATCTTCAATATTCATCATATCTCCGCGTTTAACCAAGTCCATTCTAATCCTGTTTATCACTAGCAATGGATCAGATATCTCGTTTGCGGCAAGCAGCCCTATTATGCGGTCAGCATCTCTGACCGCCGACACCTCGGGCACTGTTACAACTATTGCTTTGTCTGCGCCGGCAATGGCATTTTTAAAACCTTGCTCTATTCCTGCCGGGCAATCAATTAAAATATAATCAAACTGCTCTTTTAAATCCTGACATAGCTGTTGCATTTGGGCAGGTGTTACAGCCGTCTTATCTCTGGTTTGAGCCGCAGGTAGTAGAAAAAGCCCTTCATATCTCTTGTCCTTAATTATCGCCTGTTTGATGCGGCACACTCCTTCCACTACATCGACTAGATCATAAACTATTCTGTTCTCAAGCCCCATGACAACATCAAGATTCCGAAGACCAATGTCAGCATCTATAAGAACAACTCTCTTACCAAGCAGTGCTAATGCAGTTCCAATATTTGCCGTGGTGGTTGTTTTGCCTACACCACCTTTGCCTGATGTTACAACTATTACGTTTCCCATTCCGTTAACTCCCCCCACACTTATACTGGGCTAATATTAACATAATCACAAAATTTATACTGTTATAATTTTCATAGCATTATCTATAAAGAATAAAAGTCTACCTATGATTATATCCTATTTTGCTCGCGTTGGCAAATAAGCCTCTATTACTAAATTATCGCCTTTAATCAAGGCAATTTCCGGATAATTAGGTCTAGTGTTCTCATCCTCGGGTGGCATCGCGATTAGTGTTGCTATCCTCAGCTGGGTTGGTTGAAATACGTATGCGCAAACCATAGCTTGTGTATTGCCAACTGCTCCCGCATGAGCTAAACCTCTTAGCATCCCCATAACCATTATATTGCCTCCGGCTATAACTTCACCACCGGGATTTACATCACCGATAACTACTACATTCCCTCCGTAATGAATTCTCTGACCACTTCTTATAGTGCCTTTAAAAAACTTGGTCATTCCTTCCTCAATGCCATCAAAAACCCCCTCACTCAACTGCACCTGCTTATCATCTTCAAACATTACGCTTCCCAATTCTATTTCTTTAGATAAAAGCGTCATGATTTGCTCTACTTCACCTTGAGTTAAAGATTTGCCTGTAAAAACAAGATTTACCGACGCTCCTTCAAAAAAAGAACGACTGTCTCTAATTTTTTTCACAAGATCTGCCTTGATTTTAGGCAGGTCAGCAGAATCGTCTAAAATAACTTTAAGTCCTGCTTTAGTTCCTCTTAAAATGACCGAACTCTCCGTCATTACAAATTCATCCCTTCAAAAAAGTTTTCATCTATTTGTTGCCATGTGGGGAGATAACGATAATTGCATGTTTCCTAACTATCTAAGTTATCATGTAGTTTATCTCAACAATATCGAATTCGGATTCCCCATCTTTTCAAAATTCTTTCGATGTTCAGAAAGCCTGAAGTGTTCCTCAATAATCCTTCTTGCCACAAAAGCAGCGTTGCTAGATGTTCTTCCATTGGGAATCATGACCACAACGGCAATTTGAGGATCTTCAAAAGGAGCGAAAGAAAAAAACCATGCTGTGTTTCTTTCAGGCGTTCCGGCGACAGTTTGTGCCGTGCCTGTTTTTCCTCCTAATGTGATACTTTCGTCAATTCCAGCAAAAGTTCCGACTGCCGTACCTCTTCTGCCTACTCCCGGTGTAACGTCAAAAACCGCTTTTAACATTCCCTGCCTGATAGCCTGCATGTATGGTTCATCAACACTTGTTCTACTTACAACTTCAGGGGCTGTGTATTCGATTTCCCCATCTTCAGAAATAAACCCTTTAATAAGCCTTGGTTTGAGAACTTTCCCGCCATTCGCCAAGCTCGCTGTAAATCTTGCTGCGGACAAAGGGGTTAATTTCACATCAGCTTGCCCGATTCCTGTCAAAACAGTATCAATAGCACCCCATCGCTTATACTGACGAAGCACGTCAGATCTTATTGTACCCGCAACACTAACGAGAGTCTCTCTATCCTCTTGTTCAACAAGATATCCCATCTCTTCGCTTATTATCCGCCTTATCTCACTCAAAGCCACTGTATAAGAAAGATCAGCCAAGCGCTCCACATGAGCCTGTCGAACTTCTCTATCCATTTCATTGAACTCCGGAATGTTTGTGCTCAAAATTGAATTTATATGGCTTCTGATGCTTGCCATGTGATCTGAAGCCTTTCTGTGAGGACCACCTACAAAAGATTCCACCTCATCGATCTCATCAATGCCAGTCAATCCATTTATACCAAATATGTCAGCCCATTTATTTATAGCATCTATTCCTAACCGATCTGCAACTTCATAGAAATAATAATTACAGGATACTTCTATGGCGCTTTGTAGATCTAAATCCCCATGCCCTCCTTCAAGCCAACATCCAGGTGCAGTTGCTTCGCTCCAGCCATATCTTATAAACTCGTCGCGGCATCTAATTACTTCATCAGTCGTAATCTTTCCCTCCATAAGTCCCGCTATTCCAATCAACATTTTGAATGTTGACCCGGGATTGAACCTTTCCTGATAAGACATAGCAGTAAGAGCTCTCGTTTCGTTTACAATATCTTCATTCTCCTGTGAAATCCCAGATATATACCAATTGAGATCGAATGAAGGATAGCTCGCCATTGCAAGCAATTCTCCGGTGTTAACATCCATGACTACCGCCGCTCCACGTCGAGCCAAGGGCGCTTTTCTTTCTCCATCTTCGCGGTCATAGGGATAAGGCGGCTCGGGGCTGCTCATGTTGTAAATTTCACGTTGAAGAATATCCTCAACTGCCTTTTGAAGATCTCTGTCTATTGTAAGCATCACATCTTTTCCGTCTTGCGCCGGTATTCTATCAATTATACGGGTAACGCGACCTCTTGAATCCACTTCAGCGAGCATCTCACCATGTCTTTCAAGTATTCCGGCAGTAAGCCAATTTTCTGCATATTTTTCTATGCCTTTCTGACCGATCTTATCAACAGCTGGATTATAGCCCATTTCAAGGATTTCCTCTAACGAGGTAGAGTTATTATCACTAATACTGCCTACGAAACCTATAATATGAGCGGCAGTATCCCCTAAAGGATACTTTCTTTCCGTTTCAACAACAGTACTTATTCCCGGTATTGAATCAGAGCGCATCTCAAGTTTTGAAATTGCCGAATGACTCAAATCTGTCGCCAGCCTAACCGGATTGGTCGAAAATCTATTAATAAACACTTCCAGCCTAATTGAAATGATTTTTCTTGCTAAAATATCAGGAACACTATCATCGATCTGATATCTCTCCCTTAAATGCTTAAGCATATCATCGGCGGTCAGCAGTTGTCCTATAGATGCATCTCTTCTCCACCTATCGAATTTTCTTATTTGAACTTCCTCTTCTTCATTCTCCCATATATAATGTACTCTTCCTTTTTCATCTATTCTTACGGGAAGGTTGTCAATAAGCGAACTCTTCGCTCCGCTAAAATCAATAATCTCAATAAAATTAATAATCATATCATTTATTCGTTTATGTCCTATCGGCATTGTCCGTCTGTTCAACTGCACAGAAAATATTTGTCTATTTTGAGCAAGTGGTAAACCATAGCGATCAAGTATTTCTCCTCTTGTGCCTCTAAGCTCAAACCTTACAGTTTTTCGTTCATTAGAAATTTCATAATAATAATCGCCTAAAACGACGGTAATCTGTGCCAACCTAAGAAATAGAACTGCAAAAACCAGCAGGCATGCCAATCCGAATATTAAAAACCTGTTTTTTAAAAACTTAAAAATATACCGTCACCTCCTATGCTTACTGTCCGAAAAGCCACCGTTTGAACATAAACTTGCACTTGTAAAGCCTTGCCATTCCAAGGAATATAAGCGGCGCAATAATAGCTGTATACGCAATTTCTGGTAATAACACATGAAATACAAAATCTAACACATGTACTGTAGTATCAGTAAAATAAAGATAACCCCATATTATTGCGTTTCTGAATACTAATGAAAATATTGTCACAATAACCGATAATACGATCACCCCGTGCGGTAATTTTTTGTATAATAAACCTGCTAGATATCCTATAAGCATGTACAGTATAGCATAAAGGCCTAATACATCACCGTATAATAAATCCTGCGTAATGCCTCCAAACATTCCCACAGTTAGTGCCATAGGATTGCCCGCCAACAAAGCAACCGATACGACCAATACGAGCAACGTATCTGGCTTTACTCCGTAGATATCGATAAAAGGGAAAACGGCCGATTGAATTATTGTGTTAAAAAACAAAATAAATGCTATCACGCTAACTTTGACCATTATCCCCCTCCTTTTTGCTGGATGTTTGACGAACTATCGGGATAGCAACTAACTCTAATCCTGTCTTATCACAAGCACTTCTTCTAACCTTTGAAAATCTACAACAGGTTTAATCACAGCACTGACATAAAGCTCATGTTCGCGCCCTAAAATCTCTATAATTTCACCAATCAGAATTCCTTTCGGAAATATTCCGTCAAGTCCGGAGGTTAAAACCTTATCTCCTACAACTATGCTGGTATCTATGGGAAGAAAAACAATCCGGCACAAACCATCTTCAAATCTTAGACTACTATTTCCTCTTATTAACCCTACATCGCGTGTTCGCTCCACTATACCGCTAACTGCACTACGTACATCAATTATTGCTATAACTTTTGCCCAGTTATGCCCAACATCAAAAACTCTGCCTATAAGTCCGGCTTCATTGACTACTGTCATATCTTTTTCAATTCCTGAAGTTGTCCCGACATCGATCGTAAAAGTACTGAACCAGTTGCCTGGCTCCTTCCCTGTTATTCTACCGCCCGTAATGGAAACCATGTCGACTTGGTCAACAAAATTTAGTAAATTTTTTAGCCTCTCATTTTCTCGTTCAAGTTCACTCATGCCGATTATTTTTTGCTCAAGCTCCACTACACTTTTGCGCAAATCAGCATATCTTTGAAAAACGGCTCGCCTTTCTTCAAAATCAACAAAAAAACCATACACTCTAGATGAAAAATCGTAAACGATTGACTTAACAGGCGATAAAAACGACCCCAAAGCCCCTTCCATAACCGTCATGCCGGAAGTTCGCGAAGCTGTTATAGCAGCCAATCCGGACAAAAGTATCAACAATACTATAACAATCAAAAAAGTATGGTCTTTAGAGCTCTTTGTCAAGCTATTTCACCGCCTACATGATATTTCTGGCAGATATAGCGACTCGTTTTAAGGTTTCCATTTCCTCCACAACTCTCCCTGTGCCTAAAGCTACGCAATCAAGTGGATTGTCCGCAACGAAAACAGAAATCCCGGTCTCATGCCTGATCAATTTATCTATGCCATCCAACAATGCTCCTCCACCAGTTAACATTATTCCCTTATCCATTATGTCTGACGCAAGCTCAGGAGGTGTTTTTTCAAGAGTGAGTTTTATCGAGTCCAAAATGCTGTTTACCGGCTCACGTAATGCTTCTAATATTTGAGTGGAAGTTATAGTAATCGACTTTGGAAGTCCGGTTACCAGATCTCTACCCCTGACTTCCATTGTTTGCTCTATTACTTTAAGAAACGCTGATCCTATCGTAATTTTAATCTCTTCGGCAGTACGTTCACCAATCAATAGGTTGTACTCTTTTTTCACGTAGATGGTTATGGCTTCGTCCATCTTGTTTCCACCCACTCTCGTAGAACAGCTGGTAACAACTCCGCCCAATGATATAATCGCGACTTCGCTCGTTCCGCCACCAATATCCACAACCATACTTCCTGTAGCTTCATGGACCGGCAAGCCAGCGCCTATTGCGGCTGCCATGGGTTCCTCAACCAGATATGCTTCTCTTGCGCCTGCCTCCTTAGCTGCTTCATAAACCGCTCTTTTTTCCACTTCAGTCACTCCCGAAGGAACGCACACCACTACCCGTGGGTGTATAAAAGGAAGTATTCTATAAGAAGCCTTTAAAATGAAATATTTAATCATCTGTTGTGTGACGTCAAAATCCGCTATCACGCCATCTCTCATTGGACGTATAGCGACTATATTACCGGGAGTTCTTCCTATCATGCGTTTGGCTTCTTCACCAACGGCCAAAACTTTCTTCGTATCAGTACGAATTGCCACGACTGAAGGTTCTCTTATAACTATGCCCTTTCCTCTTACATGAACCAGTGTATTCGCAGTACCTAAGTCAATCCCTAGATCCCTACTCAGTAAATTCAATAATCCCATATTCCCTCCGTAGTCCTCCTGTAAAAATTAAAAATAATAATATCTAAAAATATGCTCGCCTAACAAAAAATCAAACTAACTTTTTTATGTTTTGGTGTAAAACAAAACTCCCAGCAATAATCCCAATACAGTTCCAAAATTTATAATAATATTGCCGCCGAACACAATATCAGCAACAATCAAATTAAGCGATATCGGAGTTTCACCGGTACCGATTACAATTGATTCTCTGAATATGGACATGTCGAAGTATATACTCAACAAATGCCCGATTAGTCCTCCAACAATAACGCCTGCCAGCAAAAATAGAAAGAGTTTCAACACCCCTTTCGAGTAATCCTTTCTCACAAAAATAATACCTCCATTCGCTAAAAAGTAATAAAAAACATCTATTTAAGTATAGCATCCTTTGGCAAAACCACAAGACGTTTGAACATTTTTATCAAAAGTTTCTCAAAAGAGGATTTTAGGAATTTTTGTAGAATTATAGGATATTGCATCGGATCGGAGGATGGCGGCTTGGCATTTGATAGGTTTGAATACCCGTACAATCTGCTTGTTCTGGCTTTATCGGTGATATTCTTAATAATGTTGATTTCTTCATATTATACTATGCTAAACTATAAGAAAGAGTGTTTACGTCACAAGCAAGTTGAACAGCGGTTGAGGGATTGCATATATGATCTTAAAATGCGCGTCAAATACCAAAACGAAGAAATCAATGAAATATTGGATGCTTTACTGATAGCTCAACAAAAGGTGGATCTTTTGTTTGAAATCCCAAGAGATATGATGTTTGTCTTTGATATAAATTGGAATTTTTTGCAGATTAATTCTACCGGAAATCGTATGTTAGATAATAAGAATGGCGAAATTACAGCATACAAATTATATGATTTTGTACATCCTGATGACCGGGATTCAACTCTCACTAATATGCAAAAAATCACCAAGAAGAATGCAACAATCACTTTTGAAAACAGGATTATATGCAAAGATGGAACCTATAATTTGTTTGGCTGGTATATTGCTTACATCCCTGAACAGAAAATATACATCGCATGCGCAGCCGATATCACTGCTCAAAAAAAGATTGATGACAAGACAGCTCTGCTTGACGAAGCTATAAAACACGAAAAGCTAAAAACCGAGTTTTACTGCAATTTATCTCATGAACTAAAAACTCCGCTGAATGTTATTATTAGCACACACCAGCTTTTGAAGTTTATTTTGAGAAACGAGCATATTAGTGATTGCAACAAAAATATCTATAAATATATGCATGTCATGAAACAAAACTGTTTTCGCCTACTTCGCCTTGTAAACAATATGATAGACGTGACCCGAATTGAATCAGGTTATTTAAACCTTAATCTCGAAAATCAAAATATAGTCAGTCTGGTTGAAGATATATGCTTGTCTGTTGCAGATTACATAAAAACGCATAATATAGAACTTGTTTTTGACACAAATGTTGAAGAAATGATTATCGCGTGCGATCCCGATAAAATCGAGCGGATCATTTTAAACATTTTGTCAAATGCTGTTAAATTTACTGACGAGTGCGGCTTTATCTCTGTAAACATGCATTGCGACGATGAAAATGTTATGCTATCGATCAAAGATACGGGTATTGGCATTCCCGCAGATAATCTTGAAACGATATTTGAGAGATTTAAACAGCTTGATAAGACCTTGCGCAAAAATTGCGGTGGAAGCGGCATAGGCCTATCGATTGTCAAATCATTTGTCAAGATGCACAATGGCGAAATTTGGGCAAAAAGTTCAGAAGGCAAAGGGGCTGAGTTTTTGATAAGACTGCCCAACTATAAGACCGAACATAAGAATTGTTTCGTACAAAAAGAAAACGGCTTTGCACAACAAAGTCGTATTGAAAAAATAACTTTGGAGTTTTCCGATATCTATATAAACTAGAATTTCAGATCTTCTCTTCAAAATGCAAAGGAAAGCTGCTATTCCAAAGCTCCAGACAATATTCCGAAGCTTTTACAGCTTCCGTCTTATCCTTAACCCATACACCGGATATGTTATACTCTCCGAATTTTCTAGAAAAATAAGATATGAGCAGCATTTCCTCCATTCCAGCAAGAACACAATGGACTGCCCTGCTGTTAACGCGTATTTTTTGGGATAAAAGGTTGACATAATAAAGAAACGATGCCCCCGCATAATCTTTACTCGAAATTGAAGGTACAACCATAAAGATTTGAAGATTGGAGCTTTTTTCATTAAGCATAGCTAACAAAACTTCAGTGATAGGCTTTATGAAGGGACCGCTGATATAAACTCGAGAATCATATGCATTATTCACAATGGATTTAACTGCATCAAGCACAGAATTTGTATCGAAAAGGAATTCAGCATTACTGTTGTATTCTGTCATAACTCTTCCTCCACTTCAATTTGTTGAATAAACAAATAATAGCAGATAAACTGTATTGACTGCAACTATCATTTCCACTCTTATTATCTTATTATGTTATTTATCGCTAATCATCGCAAGGTTTCTGACAAAAGGTTCTCTGAGAGATAAATGTCCTATGCCTTCATTCACTACCCCGCCGACCAAAAACTGCACCTTTTTGATATTTCTTGTATTCATCGTGTCTGTTAGAGAGTTAACAATGGCATATATCGCCATTATCTCACCGGTTGAACCTAAATGATTTAAATTTATGTTTGCAGGCAAATCAACATAAGCAGTTTCTTTATCAACCCATACCCTTAAATTGTCTATTGAAAGATCTAGTGGCATAATGGCTAAATTGCCTTTGTACAATGGACCTTCAATAAGATCGTTTAAAATTCTTCTTGCAATTCTTAAGTCGCCACGGTTCATAGCCCTGTATTCGGGTACAAGATGCATAGCGTTGCTGTCACTGAAGAAAACTCGTATGCGCCTTCCTAATATATCAGAAAAATCTTCTTTGACAAAACCTTCTTGCTTATTTAAGATTTCCATTAGACCGGTCATTTCGACAACTGTATTATTATAAGCAACACTTACTCGTCCTACGTTACTCAAAGAAGTCAGACTTAAAACCAATGAACCTATAGTGGTTCTTAAAGCTGAGTTGTCCAAATTAAGTACAGCCGAAAATTCTTCAGTGAAGCGCAGTTTTAACAGGTCCTTGCTCTCAGCATCTGAAGATTTGATTATTTCTGCATCTAGGAGACGTGCTCCGCTAGGGATGGTTCGATATAGCCCAATATTTGGAGAGCTAGGCCCTTTAATCAGTTCTTCAACAATAGCACGTACATACTCCATGTTTCTTACATTAATCGTTCTTACTTCTGAGAGTAGCAAATTGCCTTCTCTGTCCTGAAAAAAAAGTTCCCAGTCAAGCGTCCTAACCTCATCTGAAACAAGAGCTTTATTATCTAACGCAATTATATCCTCGATCTTTGTTGGAAATCTGGTTAATACACCTAAAGTTTCTCCCTCTTGTGTACCACTCTTGGTAAATTCCTTTCCGTCAACTAACACTTTGACAAATTCTATCCCGTCTATGTCAACCAGAGTGTTAACTAACGCAGCACGAGCCACGAGTAAGTCTTTAGCTTCAAGAAAATCAGATGACAGATTTATTGTTGCTAAACCCTCAATATGACTTGCGCTCAAAAGTTTCGTTTGAGGTGGTATAATCGGTTCAAGGTCCGGTGATATGGGTCCTTTTGATAATGCCTCAATAATTTCGAAAAAACTTATTCCCGGCTGAGAAGACACAATTCTTCTTAACTCGGCAGTTAGGCTGTTCTGGATTCTATTGAAGAAGAATAACGAAATCTCCTGAACAAACTGTTCGTTTTTTCCTACCCTCTCCATATCTCGTGCCTGTGAACGCGAAGTGTTTATATCGCCATTAGGTTCGACAATTGCCTTTTCTTCGATCAGATGCTCCTTTTCATCAATATTGACCTCAGGACTTGCTCCCACACAAGCTGTCAATAAAAATAAACATATTAACAAACAGACGAGTGCTAATGTGCATTTTTTCAAAATACCCTCTCCTCCTTCGGCAAGTGCCCGATAGGTTAATTCCCCGGTCTTAGAAGAAATTCAGGAAATATAAGCTTCCATATACCTTCCTCGTTTATAATTCTTAAATTGTAGTTTAAGATTTCACGATTTTCCCCGTTAACATAAGCGATAAAAAAATCTGCGGTAACAAAAGCCGTTCCGTCATGTCTGACTTCTTCACCCTTTATATTAAACTTAATCTCTGAAATGTAAGATTGATACATCTCCATGAATTCTTCAAGTGGAAGTATTTCCTCCCCATCGATGTCATTTTCGGTTAAAAACGAATATGCTCTTTCCCATTGGAGCATATCCGCTAAGCCGCTAAAAACTTCAAAAGCAACTTGAGCAGGATTTAAATTAAGACTACTGTTTCTTGATAATGGCATTACTGCTGAATCAGGAGTTAAGTTCGGAATTGTGGCGGCTATTTGCATCATTCCCAAATCCGCATATGAAACTGATCTGTTGTTTATAAGAATTTTAACTTGTTGTACACCGCTTATTTCAGTCAATGAATTTACGATCGAAAACATAGCAAGTCTTTTCATTTCAGACAAAACTGCCGGTTTCATATCATCGGTCAGATTCTGTTTGCCCGGAAATACAGTCACGTCGATATCGCCTCTAAAAGCTTCGTTTAAATTAACAAAAACAGTGTTCTCTTTTCGTATCACGTCAAGCACCTTCACGTTGGGAGGCATAATGCATATTCTGCCAAACTTAGCAGGCCCCTTTAAAAGTTCTTCTACAACTAGTTCTTCTAAAGATTGTTTCCCCTTTTGTACTGTACGCGCTGATGGAACTAAAAAATCGGCAAATTCATGTTTGAAGTATAAAGTAATATCTGTTTCAACAGCTTGGCGTTCTGGATTTATTATCTTTCTATCTTGAACACGCGTTTCTATACTTCCTTCGTCGGTTACTTCACTAGGTACATGCTCTTCAACTCGAGCGCAACCGGAAAAAATAAAAAGGGGAAATATCATCAAAATAAACACTACGATTAAAATTTCTTTATAAGGCTTCGTCTTCACCTAAAACCTCCAATCTTTCAATCCATTGAATTTAACAGGCAGGTTGCCCTATGTAATCCTACTACAATAAGATTACGAAATTCTTAAAGATACTTAACATTTTCGTTAATAAATCAATTGCTTCCTGCAAATGGTAATTCCACAGAAAAGACTGATCCTTCATTTTCTAAGCTTGTCACAGTAATTTTTCCTCCATGCAGATTGATTATCTCATTAGCTATAGAAAGCCCTAAACCTGTTCCCCCGGTAATTCTTGATCTGGCTTTGTCAACCCTGTAGAATCTATCAAATAGGCGAGGAATCTCCTCTTGTGATATTCCATGTCCGGTGTCTGAAACTTTAATTAATGCAATGCTTCCTTCCTTAACGGTTTCAACTTTTACCCGCCCCCCTTCAGGAGTGTACTTTATTGCATTATCCACTATGTTGCTTACAACCTGCTCAAGCTTCAGCTTGTCACCCTCTATCTCAAGAGAATCCTCACAGATCATCTCGAACTCAACTCCCTTTTTGTTTGCTAAAGGGCTTAGTGCATGAACGATTTCTTTAGTCATGTCAGCTAGATTTATGTTCTCTCTTTTAAGTTTGATACCTTTCGTGTCTATCTGAACTAATGTAAGTAAATCGTTTATTATCGCACTTAATCTGTCTATTTCGCTGTTTATATCTGTTAGAAATTCGTTAATAACCGAAAAATCCCGTACACCTGAATGAAGTAGTGATTCTGTCAAAACTTTGATCGCGCTAAGCGGGGTTCGAAGTTCATGTGATGCATTTGAAACAAACTGATTGCGCGCTTTGTCCAGATTTTCAAGCCTTTCGCTCATCATGTTAAACGCTTCACCAAGTTCCTTAATTTCACCTCCAGCTGTTATATTAATGCGTTGGCCCATTTTCCCCTGTCCCATTTCCCTTATGGCGTCTGTTAACTGCTTTACTGGCCTTGTTAAATAACCCGATAGCAGAGCGCTTGCTATAAAAATTGCTAACCCAACAAATATCGAAAAAACTGTCAATCTATTCCTTACATCTATTATTAGTTCTTGTAATCCCGATAGCGAAGTTGATATTATAACAACTCCTATAACACCATACAACTCATGATGAATCGGGGCAAATGAATATAGAATCCTGCTTGGAAATCTTTCCGCATCATGAAAAACGTAAAAATCCCTTGGGTCAACAAAGCCTCCTTCCAAAAAAATTGAAATCTCCGGAAAATCATCCAGAAGATTCCGTCTTAAAAGGGTATCGGGGCCTGTTAGTATATTAAAAGAATCGAAGTCTACTACTCCACTATCATTTATAACAATTATACGGGTTGATTCCTGCTCTCTTGAGTAAATCTGCTCTCCCATGCGTTGTATATCAATCGCAACGTTTGCGAAAACCTCCGGATCATCGCTTGCGTAATTGTATACAATCGATTGCGCCACCCAATTAACATAAAGCCTGAATACATCTTTTCTTCTACTGAGCAAGTTTCCGTCAAGTATCTCCAATATAGATATGTTTATAGCAATAAAAGCAAGCACAATTACAACGAGATATGTGAATGCAACCTGCCATCTATAACTTGAGAAAAATGGTCTATTTGTCGGTAAGATAATAGCCTACCCCCCATTTTGTATAAACAAACTCAGGCTGACTTGGATTTTTTTCTATCTTCTCTCTCAATCTACGTATATGCACATCTACAGTCCTTAAATCCCCCATATAATCATACTTCCATATCGCTTCAAGCAGGGTCTCACGACTGAACACTTTACCCGGATTTATCGCAAAAAGATAAAGAAGATCAAATTCCTTAGCAGTAAGTTTAGCATCAATACCATCTATCGCCGCACTACGGTTACTAACATTTATGACCATGTTCCTGACATTGATATACATATCCTTGTCTTTTCCGGTAGGATTTGAAATCGATCTCCTGAATAATGCTTTGACCCTTGCCTTCAGTTCCAATATGTTAAAAGGCTTTGTTAGGTAATCATCCGCACCATATTCGAACCCAAGGATTTTATCCATGTCCTCTCCCTTAGCAGTAAGCATAATGACCGGAAGCAGTTGTTTTTCACGTATCCTTCTAAGCACTTCAAGTCCATCGATTTCAGGTAACATTACATCAAGTATTACCAAATCAAACTTTGTTAATGACAACTTCTCAATCGCTTCATTGCCGTCAAATGCGCTGTCTACTATATATCCATCCTGTTCAAAGCTGAATTTTAATCCTTTCACAATGGATGGTTCATCATCCACCACTAGCAGTCTTTTTGGCATGTTTTTCACTTCCTAAACTTTAAATAATTCAATTGACCGAAATATAATCCTTTAACCCCTCAAAAATCTTATCCCCTATTCCTGATACGTTTTTAATTTCTTCGATTGATTCAAAACGCCCATGCCTTTCTCTGTGCTCAACAATGCCTTGGGCTCTGGCAGGACCAATCCCCGGCAATGTCTCAAGCAAATTCATATCAGCGCTATTAATATTTATAATTCCATCAGCGCTTTGCGTTTGTGTGTTTATGGGTTCTATAATCATCGGGATTGGTAATTCCTCTCCGATTTTTGGTATTATATACTTCCCTTCATCCTTAACCCTTAACGCAAGGTTTATACGCAGCAAATCCGCATCCTCAAGCAATCCTCCTGCTAGTTCAACCACTTCAGAAAGCCTGCTATTTTCTAAAACATTTATAACACCGGGATATTTAACTTGTCCTGCTATGTGTACTTTAATATATAATTCTTTAGCTTCGGCATTAGCTATTGCTGTCTCTGATTCATCAATCGCCTTTTCTTCATTTAGGCCACTATCTGCCGAAAACTGCATTAGTTCCTCTTCTTTAAGCTGAACAGCAGGTTGTATTAATCCAAATTCCCTATAGACATTAAAACCTACCAATAACACTATAACAGAGATGAGCATTAAAAAGATTTTACTTTGCCTCGAATCAAGATTTAGCATGAAGCTTAGGCCCCCGTATTTTTGTTCTTTCATTGTGAAGTATCAATAGACTTAAAAATTATTATAACACCCGATTTAATATAGATACAACAACCAAAACGGGACGGTTAATTAAACCGTCCCGTTTTGGAGCTGGAATATCACTTTTAATATCTGTTATACTTAATAATAAAACTCTCTGTCGGAAGGTGCTGTTACTTTGCTTAAGATCCTTTTTTCCATTTTCATAGCGATAATTATAATATCAATTTCAAGTCCCTTTGTCTTTGCATCACCTCAAGCAACAACCGAATCACAGCTTACCGTTGTACTTCCCTCATTAGACGCAACAGGCGCTGTACTCATCGAGCAAAGTACCGGCAACGTGCTTTTTGAAAAAGAAAAGGATAAACAACTTTATCCCGCAAGTACAACAAAGATACTCGCCGCTTTAGTCGCAATTGAAACCGGAAACCTTGATGAAATAGTCATAGTAGGAAATGAAGCCAATCTGGCCCCTCTCGACGGCAGCAAGGCTGGTCTTGATATAGGTGAACAAATAACTCTCAAAAACCTAATAAAAGGATTTATGCTTGCTTCCGGCAATGATGCGGGTTATACGATTGCCGTTCACGTCGGACGCAAGTTGTCGGAAAATCCTGAACTGAGCATCAGAGAATCTATAGAAGTTTTTACGGACCTTATGAACAAAAGGGCCGCTCAAATCGGAGCTAATAATTCCCAATTCTTAAATCCTCATGGTTATCATCAGGAAGGTCATTTTACGACTGCCTATGATTTAGCTCTCATAAGCCGCGAAGCAATGAATAACGAAGTTTTCCGCGACCTTGTCTCACAGCGAATAGTTGAGTATCCCGACTGGAGCAGTTCACAAGATGATTCCATACAAAGTGAAATTCGCTATTGGATAAGCAGAAACAGACTAATAAATCCGGAGAGTGAATTCTATTATCCATACGCAACAGGCATTAAAACCGGATGGACTATCCCCGCCGGACCATGCCTGGTATCATCAGCCTACAAAAACGGGATAAGTCTTATCTCTGTAGTCTTAAACACCTCAAGAGAAGGACAATGGCTTGACTCCAGAGAACTTTTTGACTATGGCTTTGAAACTTTTACTTTTCATCGTTTAGTTGAACGAAATCAACCTATGGGTTTAGTTGATATCGAAAATTACAAACTTGACGGTAAATCAGAAGTTAATCTTGTTACACAAAATGGTTTCGAGAATCTCTTTAGAAAATCGGATCTACAGAATATAAGCAGAAGCATTCAGTGGTTATACAACTGTCCGGAAGGCAATCCAAGAATTGTCGCTCCTATATCAAAGGGTCAGACTATTGGAGTGTTAAAATTCATCCTAAATGGAACAACTGTTTTCGAAACTAATTTATTGGCAACCGAAAGCATCGAGAAGAGGACTGTTATAAGTACCATTGTCTATAGAGTAGAGAATAACAGCTTTTTATACGTATTTTTACAAACAATTGCGGGTTTATTAATTTCGATTTTTATACTGCGTTTTGTTATAAAGCTAAAAAAAAGACTCAAAATCAAAAAGAAATTGACTTATCATTGATTTTCGTGATAGTATTAGCGTGTTTTTAGACGGAGGTTGATTTTTTAATGGACGATAACCCCGAGGATGCGGGCATAAGTAAGAAGCCGCCAAAGCGGCTAAGGTGCATTTGTTCTTTTCCCTTTTTATATTATACTGGATTATCTGAAAATCCGGAATATTTGCTTTTAGGATATAATCGATCATCCTATGCTATAATTAAACGGATATTTTACGAATAGGCATAATAATCCTTTACCTTAAAGGTTTGTTATAGCCTTTTTATTTTTCCCGCGGAGGTGTTTCACAATTTGTTATCAGCTATTTTGTTATTATTTTTGCTAATATTTATAAATGCTTTTTTCGCTGCGTCAGAAATTGCTCTTATTACTCTTAATGACAATAAGCTAAGAATGATGGCCGAAGAAGGAGATAAAAAAGCTGGTTTACTAGCAAAACTGTTATGCGAACCAGGCAGATTTCTCGCTACCATACAAGTCGGCGTCACTTTGGCAGGCTTTTTAGCAAGCGCCTTTGCTGCAAAAAGCTTTGTTGATCCTATTGTTAGCTTTTTGCTCTCTATAGGATTGCCTGTGCCAGAAGACTGGCTTGAAGGAATATCGCTCATTTCCATAACCCTCCTGCTATCATACTTTTCTCTTGTTCTAGGTGAGCTTGTGCCAAAAAGACTTGCTATGCAAAAAGCTGAAACTATTTCGATGGCAGTTGCTTGGCCTCTACACGCTTTGTCAGTCATTTCTCATCCTTTTGTTAGGCTTTTGACAATTTCTACTGATTTTTTTATAAGATTGCTGGGATTCGACCCTCATGCAGAAGATGCCAAAGTCACTGAGGAAGAAATACGGATGATGGTGAATGTGGGCGAGGAAAAAGGCACCATAGATCAAACCGAAAAGGTTATGATCAATAATATATTCGAATTTAACAACAAACTTGTCTCAGATATTATGACCCACCGAACTAATGTTGCTGGAATATCAATAACATGTGGTTTAAAAGAGGTGCTCGAATTTATAAATAACGAGCAATACACCCGTTTTCCTGTTTATGAAGAGGATATAGACAATATAGTGGGTATTCTTCATGTAAAGGATGTTTTAAAACTACTAGGCAATGGTTCTGATCGGGAATTTAACGTAAAACAAATCATGAGAAAGCCCTATTTTGTCCCACCATCAAAAAAAACCGATGAAATGTTCAAAGAACTTCAATTGAATAAAACACATATGGCTGTTGTCATAGACGAATATGGAGGTACAGCCGGAATAGTAACAATTGAGGATCTTATTGAGGAAATTATGGGTAACATTTTTGACGAGTATGATGATGAGGAACCGGATATTGAAAAACTCGATGACAATCTGTTCATTATAAAAGGAACTGTGGAATTGGACACCGTTAAAGATTTCTTCGATGCCGATCTCCCTACGGAGGATTATGATACATTAAGCGGTTTTCTGATAGGCCAACTCGGGAGAATCCCGGACGAAAAAGATAGACCGGAGCTGGAATACTCCGGTATGATATTCAAAGTAGAAAAGGTTGAAGAAAAACGGATTGCAAAAGTAAAAGTCTACAAAGTCCTATAATAAAGGCTGAAGTTTATTTACATACGATATTAACTAACCTGCCCGGCACAACAATCACATCGATAATTTGCAATGCACACACAGCGTTATTTATCTTCGGTAAAGCGAATGCCGCACTTTGTACTTCATCAGTCGTAGCATCTATTTTGATTTTCATCCGATCTTTCACTTTTCCATTAATTTGCACAACTACCTCTACTTCTTCTTTAACAAGAGCAGCAGAGTCATAGTTTGGCCATGCTTGCGAGTGTACGCTCCCTTTATTCCCTAAGTATTCCCATTTTTCTTCGCAAAGATGCGGAGCAAAAGGTGCAAGTAATATTATAAGCTTAGTGGCTACATTTCCCATGAGCTCCCTGTTCCACAAACTATCTGGCACACTTTCTTTATAATTGTACATGGCATTGACCAGCTCCATTATAGCACTGATCGCCGTATTAAAGTTAAAGCGCTCCTCAATATCTTGGGTCACTCGTTTAATGGTATTGTTTAACACAAACCACAAGTCTCGATCTTTGCTACTCATCTCTCTTGTAGAATAATTAGATGATTTAGAGATGTTCGCACCAAACTCATCGACTATCCTATAAACACGATTTAAAAAACGGAAACTACCCTCCACTCCCTTGTCACTCCACTCAAGATCTCTTTCAGGTGGAGAAGCAAACAATATAAATAACCTTGCAGTGTCAGCCCCATATTTTTCAACAATTTCTTCGGGACTAACAACATTACCCTTCGATTTGGACATTTTAGTCCCATCTTTTAACACCATACCTTGGGTAAGCAAATTAGTAAACGGCTCGTCAACAGACGATAGCCCCATGTCAAAAAGAGCTTTTGTGAAGAATCTTGAATACAGCAAGTGTAGAATCGCGTGTTCCACTCCGCCTATATATTGATCAACCGGCATCCAATACAATGACTTGTCCTTACCGAATGGTTGCATGATGTTTTTAGGATCAAGATATCTAAGATAATAAAATGATGAACAGACGAATGTATCCATGGTATCCGCCTCACGTCTGCCAGGTTTTCCACACTTCGGACAAGCTGCTTGCATAAATAATTCCGACTCAGCCAGCGGCGACTCTCCTCTGCCTGTAAATTCAATATCATTAGGCAAGATGACCGGCAGATCTTCTTCATTTACAGGTACAATCCCGCAGCTATCACAATAAATCATCGGTATTGGTGCGCCCCAATAGCGCTGGCGGGAGATGAGCCAGTCTCTTAACCTGTAACCAACCTTAGCACTTCCGACTTTGTTCTTCTCCATATATTCAATGACTTTTAAAGCTCCAAGATCCGATTGTAGCCCGTTAAAAGGCCCCGAATTTGTCATTACTCCTTGACCTTCGTAAGCTTCAGTTAAAATCTCATCTGACTTACCGCTATCATCTTTGACTATTACAGGCGCAACCGGCAAACCATATTTAGTAGCAAATTCAAAGTCGCGTTGATCATGAGCAGGCACGCCCATCACGACGCCTGTTCCATAGCCGGTAAGTACGTAATTAGCTGCAAAAAGCGGAACACGAATACCACTAATAGGATTAATAGCATATTTCCCGATAAATATGCCCTCTTTCTCATAACGCATAGTCGTTCTGTCAATTTCGCTTAACTGCTCAAGTTTTCTCTTAAACTCTGAAAACATCGGCCGTTGATCATTATCGATCAAGTCCATAATCAATGGAGATTCGGGCGAAAGCGCCATATAGGTTACTCCATAGATAGTATCTGGACGAGTAGTAAAAACCGATAATACTATATCGCTGTTTTCTACAGTAAAATCGATCATCGCGCCTTCACTTCTGCCGATCCAATTTCGCTGCATTAACTTTACTTTCTCAGGCCATCCAGAAAGCTTATCCATGTCACCCAGTAGTCTGTCAGCATAATCAGTTATTCTAAAGAACCACTGCTCAAGATCCTTTTTACCTACCTCGAAATCACATCGTTCACATCTACCGTCGACAACTTGCTCGTTAGCAAGAACCGTACTGCATGACGGGCACCAATTCACGTTTGATTTCTTTCTGTAAGCAAGCCCTTTGTTAAAAAGCTGAATAAACAACCACTGTGTCCATTTATAATAGTCAGGACTGCAGGTAGTCACTTCTCTATCCCAATCATAGCTCATACCAAGCTGTTTAAGCTGTCGCTTCATGGTTTCAATATTGTTAAATGTCCAAACACTAGGGTGCACGCCATGTTTTATGGCAGAATTTTCAGCTGGTAAGCCAAATGCATCCCAACCCATCGGGTGCAATACATTAAATCCGCGCATTGTTTTAAATCTGGCTACAACATCTCCTATGGAATAATTGCGCACATGGCCCATATGAAGCTTCCCTGAAGGATATGGAAACATTTCCAACACATAATATTTTTTTTTCGAACTGCCTTCCGTTCTACTGAACAAATTGTCATTTTCCCATTTTTGTTGCCATTTCTGCTCTGTCTGCCGAAACGGGTAGACCATATAATAATTACCTCCGCGTTTTATGATCTCATCCCAAGCTGTTTATGCCCAAACGCAACCCGTCAGCCCATAACCTCTCAAGACTATAAAAAGCTCTCTCATCTTTGTGGAACAAATGCACCACCACATCTTTGTAATCTAAAACGATCCATTTACCTATGCGATAGCCTTCCTTATGCCAAACTCGATTTTCCTTAAGCGAGACTTCCTTTTCAAGCGCATCACACATAGCTTTAACCTGCAGTTCTGTACGCCCTGATGCGATTACAAAAAAATCACAAATAGTGGTCAAGTGACTTATGTCCAAAATCTGAACATCAAGCGATTTTTTTTCTTCAAGCAATTGCGCTATAGTAACAGCCAGTTCCTTAGCATCGTCCTTTGTCAAATATCTTCCCCCAAACTTTTTTTATATTTTGCACACATTTAATATAAATGTCTAAAGCGCAAACTTAATCTACCTTTATTATAACGATTTGACCTGTTTTGTCAACAACGGGTCCGAAGGGCGCTTAAAATCAGAGGCAGGTTCTGCAAAACGCCTGTTATGTAAAATCATCATATGGTTTCTAGCTTCCAATGTTCTTGGGTGAATAAGTCTGCCATTTTTTAACAAATCTGCAATGGTTAATTCAAGCGCAAATTTCATCGCTGCATCTAAATCTTCATTAGCCATACGGCGCAATTCGGTAACGCCGTCAAATTCTCTGTTTGGCTCAATATAATCTGCAATGTAAATTACCTTATCAAATTTTGTCATATTTTTCTTTCCCGTGGTATGGCACTCAATTGCATCCAATATTTCTTGATCCTCAATACCAAACTCATACTCGGCAATTTTTGCTCCTAGAGGTCCGTGAATAAGCACCGTTTCCCACATTGACACCTCGTCTATCGATACTTTATATATATACGCTTTGCTTAGCATCTCTTCAACCGACTGCACTTTTGCACAGTCATGCAACAGAGCTGCCACTCGTGCTTTTCGCACATCAACACCGTTAATAGCAGCCAAATCAGCAGCAATGCCCATAGTACCAACAATATGCAAGTAACGTTCTTCGCTAAGCTCAGCTTTAATAGTTTCCAATATTTTAAACTCGTTCATTATTCATTCCTCATTTATTCCTCTCGGTAAAGACTATTCTTACGTATATATTCTTCAACGCTATCGGGAACGACATATTTAATTGACATGTTTTTTATTATCATTTTTCTTACCAAAGTTGATGAAATGTCAATAAGAGGCCCTATTATAAACTCAACATTGGTTTTATATTGAATTTTAATAAATTCCGCTTCTTCAAATGCTCTCTCGCTGTCAAACCCGGGTCTTAAGTAAACTAAAATTGAACACATACTAAAAAGTTTTGAAGGATTTCTCCAGCTTTTAAGCTCCAACAAAGAATCCACACCGATTATAAAATAAAATAACGTATCATTAGGATATACAATTTTGAGTTCGCTCAAAGTATCGACCGTATAAGATATATTATCCCTATCCTGCTCGTATGTGCTCACATCAAAATAAGGATTGTCGCAAATGGCTAGCTTAACCATCTCAAAACGATCTTTCGGTAATGCAAGTTTTTTAACTAATTTGTGTGGAGGAATGCCTGCAGGTATAAAAACAATTCTGTCAAGTGCAAACTGTTGTCTTGCTGTTTCAGCAACTATTAGATGTCCCGTGTGAATTGGATCGAAAGTTCCACCCAGAATGCCCAATTTCAAGGAATTTCCCATAAATTTAAGTAAATCTCCAATACTCGATATACACCATTTTACATTATAGGGTAAATTAAATCTCTATGTCTTTTTTGAGTTTCCGCCTGTGCCCTTCGTACCTTGGATCCCCTTTTTTCCACCCATCCCTTACTTTTTCCATAACAACCACTTTAGATGTGTCAATGACAAAGTCATTCTTTGCGACGCAAAAATATGTCATCTCCCCTACCTCGCAATTATGGCATTGAATGCAGTCCATGATCTGACGTTAACCTCCCGTTAAAACTTATTTGTCAACGTTATTCAATGTTTTCGAATTCCACACCACCGATACGTACGGTGTCACCTTCTACCATGCCCTTCCTCTTCAGCTCTTTCAAAATACCTTTTTGTTTACACATTTTCTGAAAATATCCAAGTGACTCGCGATCATTTAAATTCACCGAACGCATAATCTTATCTACAGCCGGACCCGTTACGGTATAAGTAGATCCTTCACGCTTAACTTTAAATGAATTCAGATCAATTTGTATCGGAATACTTAATTCCATCTGCACAACTTCAGCCTTATCGCCTATAGGCAACTTTTCAAGAGTCGCAAAAACCTCATCGAGCAGTTCATTCATGCCACTGTTTGTCGCAGCGGACACAGAGATCACTTTAACTCCTTTGGGTTCAAGCGCCACTTTTAGACGTTCAATATTCTCAAATGAACCCGGCAAGTCAATCTTATTGGCAGCTACTACTTGTGGCAATCCAGCTAACTTTTCACTGAAAGACGCCAGTTCAAAATTTATCTTGCTATAATCTTCTAATGGATCTCTGCCTTCAATTCCTGATGCATCGACAACATGCACTAGCATACGAGTTCTCTCGATGTGCTTCAAAAAATCGTGTCCTAATCCAGCTCCTTTGTGTGCACCTTCAATCAGCCCAGGAATATCAGCCAAAACAAAAGAATGATCCTGCCTTCTAACAATACCCAAATTAGGCGACAATGTGGTAAATGGGTAATCCGCTATTTTCGGGTGCGCTGCGGTTACTACTGACAATAGTGTAGATTTGCCAACATTAGGGAACCCTACCAATCCAACATCGGCGATAGATTTTAACTCCAATAAAATGAACCGTTCTTCGCCCTTCTCTCCCATTTGAGCAAATTTCGGCGCTCGACGTGTAGATGAAGAGAATCTCGAATTTCCTTTTCCGCCTCTTCCACCTTGTGCCAGCACAGCCCTTTGCCCCAAAGCAGTCATATCAACCAATACCTTGCCCGTTTCTGCATCTTTAACAACCGTACCGGGAGGGACTTCAAGATAAAGATCTTCGCCTGTCTTACCGGTCATATTTGAACCTTTTCCATTTTGACCTTTCTCTGCAATCAGACGTTCTTTGTAACGATAATCCATAAGTGTCAAAAGATTATTATTGACAATAAAGATCACACTTCCACCGTTTCCGCCATCGCCTCCATCCGGCCCACCATCAGGAACATATTTTTCACGGTGAAATGATACGGAACCATTACCGCCATCACCAGCTTTTATATGAATTTTCGCTGTATCTATAAACATATTTCACCTTCAAATTAAATTATATCAATGTTTTTTTATTAATTCAACTAATTTCCCTTATATTACTTCAGCATAAAGATTATTAAAAAAATAATGGGGAAAAACTCAAACAAGTTTATCCCCTGATTGTTTATACTCAGTTGTGCCTAATTTTCTATTTAGAAATATTACTCAGCTGCTGCAAGCGCAACAGGATACACGCCGACCTTCTTTTTGTCCTTGCTTGCGTGTGAGAACTTTACAACACCATTTATTTTAGCGTATAAAGTATCGTCATTACCGATCCCAACATTTACACCGGGGAATATTTTCGTGCCTCTTTGTCTTACTAAAATGTTCCCTGCTAAAACTGATTGCCCATCACCTTTTTTTGTGCCCAAACGTTTTGATTGGCTATCACGACCATTTCTCGTGCTACCAACTCCTTTTTTGTGAGCAAATAACTGTAGATCCATTATAAACACTTACTTTCCCTCCTTTTCTATGATGGATACAAATTCTCCATAGCCCAACTGTATACTCTTCAATCCATACAACATTGTCTGCATTACAATATCTGCTTTTTCGCGTTCTTCAACATTTAAGCCTTGCGGAATTATACAGCAGGCATTACCATTCTTTTGCCTATACTCAACTTTCAAACCAACCACATCAGTAAGTCCAATTACCGCTGTCTGAACAACAGCTGATACTGCAGCGCATACGATGTCCTTCCCTGATGCGTCATAACCTGCATGTCCTATAACTTCAAACTTCGATATATGCCTCTTTTTATCAACTTCAATTGAAATAATTATCACATCAAAGCCTTCAGCGCACAGCGACCTTTGTTACTTGAACCAATGTATACGGTTGTCTATGCCCTTGCTTTTTGCGATAATTCTTTTTAGCCTTATATTTAAATACAACAATTTTAGAAGCTTTGTTGTGCTCTAAAACTCTTGCTTCAACAAAAGCATTCTCCACAACCGGCTTTCCAATTCTGATACCGGCATCATCACTAATTAACAATACATCTCCAAGTTCGACAACGGTACCTTCTTGAGCATTAAATCTCTCAATCCGTAAAACATCACCTTCATGTACCGTATACTGCTTTCCGCCTGTCTTTACAACAGCGTACATACACCTACCTCCTCCCGACCAGTCTCGCCGAAAACGCGGTATCCCTTTTAGGGAATTTAAAACCGCTTCCGTGCGGCTAACAACAGGTGATATTTTAGCACATAAAATAAAGAACTGTCAATTAAAAATGTGTTGCGGTTTTTGTAAGACTGTGGTAGGATGAATTTGTTACAAATAACCTATCTGGGTGTAGCGCAGCTTGGTAGCGCGCTTGAATGGGGTTCAAGAGGTCGCAGGTTCAATTCCTGTCACCCAGACCAAGAAATTAAACACTTGTTAGTTGCGTATTAATTATATCAGTAAAAGAAGCTCGTTAAGAGCTTCTTTTACTATTCCCAATGTCCGGCAGACAGGTCCCTGTCCCCTTGTCTGCCCTTCAGGATTAAGCCTCTTCGAAAAATTCCTTACCTAACCCACACTCCGGACAAACCCAATCATCCGGCAATGCTTCAAACGATGTACCGGGCGCTATACCGCCATCCGGATCCCCTACTGCTGGTTCGTAAACATATCCGCAAACTGTACATATCCACTTTTTCATAAAGTCCCCTCCTACAACTAACTCTTCAATTAATTCTTATAAAAAGTTAAACTTATTATACACCAATAAAAAATGGCTTTCAAATCTTTATTGTTCAGACGATATTTTCACTATTTCTTATGATAAGCGAAATAAAGCGATTGATAAGGTATATAATTTCCGGTTATAATGCTCTATCTGGATTGAGAGGTTATTTATTAATGAGTACTTTACATATAAAAGATTTTCAGGGCAAGAATGTACACTTTATTGGTATTGGCGGCATCAGTATGAGTGCTTTAGCTGAAATACTACTGTCAAAAGGTTATAACGTCAGCGGATCAGATTTATCAGATTCAGACCTGCTCAAAAAATTAGCAACTAAGGGAGCAAAAATACATATAGGTCACGACCCTTCTTTCATAGATAATGCTGATATAGTTGTTTATACCGCTGCTGTAAAATATGATAATCCCGAGCTTCAGGAATCTTTTCGCAAAAATCTACCGACACTGCAGCGCGCCGAATTACTGGGGCAGATTATGCAGACTTTTCCCATATCAATCGGCATATCGGGTAGCCATGGAAAAACCACCACCACTTCCATGATTTCTATGGCTATGTTAAAAACCGGACTTGATCCTACAATTCTTATAGGTGGTGAATTGAATGATATAGGAGGAAACGTACGCATAGGACAAAGTCCCTATTTTATAACTGAAGCCTGTGAATACGTTGGCAGTTTTCTCCACTTTCATCCTTACATAGCAGTCATACTGAATATAGACCGTGATCATCTTGACTACTTTAAAGACATTGATCATATTTACGATACTTTCCTTAAGTTTGCAAGACTCGTTCCACTAGATGGGTATGTGGTGGGATGCATAGACGACCCCTTAGTTAAAAAGCTTATGAGCGAAATAAGCTGCAATAAAATAAGTTATGGAATTTCGGAAAAAGCAGACTTAAACGCTGAAAACTTTGAATTTGATTCATCAGCTTGTGCCTCATTCGAAGCTAAGTACAAAGGTCAGGTTTTAGGCAATTTTTCCATGAAAGTTCCCGGTCTGCACAATATATACAATGCTCTTGCAACATTAGCAACCATTAAAGCCATGAACCTACCGACAGATGGTATCAATGAAGCTCTACAGCAATACACTGGAACAAAACGGCGTTTTGAATACAAAGGTAACTTAAAAGGTATAACAGTAATTGACGACTATGCGCATCATCCCACCGAAATAACGGCTACTCTTTCAACCGCAAAAAAATTATCCTATAATAAAATCTGGTGTGTATTTCAACCTCATACTTACACTCGTACGAAAAAGCTATTCCACGAGTTTGTATCTGCATTAAGCGGAATTGACAATGTAATATTAACCGATATTTACTCGGCACGGGAAAAATATACCGGTGAAATACACTCTCGTCATCTATCCGACTCTATAGCAAATAATGGTGAAAACTGCACTTATATAGCTTCATTTGACGAAATTGCCGAATACTTAAATAAAAACGCACAATCAGGAGATCTCGTAATAACAATGGGAGCAGGTGATGTTCATATTGTAGGTGAAAAACTCTTAAATATGATTTAAAACAACCCGCTAATGTTACCATCTGCATCTATATCGATATTTTCAGCAGCGGGACGCTTCGGCAACCCGGGCATTGTCATAATTGAGCCTGTCAAAGCCACGACAAAACCAGCTCCTGCCGATACCCTGATTTCTCTCACATTAAGCTTAAAACCTTTTGGCGCTCCTTTGAGCGCAGGGTCATCCGACAAAGACATCTGCGTCTTGGCGATACAAACCGGCAATCTACCATATCCCATATCGGTCAAAAGATCCATGGATCTTCTCGCTTCTTTACTGTATGTAACACCATCAGCCCTGTAAATCTCTCTTGCAATAGTGTCTATCTTATCTTTTATAGATGTATCCAGGCAATATAGAGGAGAAAATGTATTTTTATCGTTTATCGCTTCCAATATGAGCTCACCTAAAGCAATACCTCCCTCACCCCCACGCGCAACCACCTCCGATACAGCAGCTCTAACTCCCATTTCAACGCAATGTTTTTTGACGCATTCCAATTCTTCCATACTGTCGGATGGAAACCTGTTTATCGCAACTACTACAGGCAATCCGAACTTCTTTGTTAGGTTTTCGATATGAACGTCCATATTGGCGAATCCGTGTTTTAAGACTTCAATGTCATTATTGTTTAATGAATTTGATGATACATCCGTATGGCATTTTAACGCTCGCACCGAAACAACAAGTACCGCCACTTCAGGAATTATCCCGGTAACCGGAGATACAATGTCAAAAAACTTTTCAGCTCCCAAATCAGCTGCAAATCCGCCTTCGGTTACAACATAATCAGCAAGTTTAAGCGCCATTTTAGTCGCTATAACCGAGTTATTTCCATGAGCTATGTTGGCAAATGGTCCACCATGTATAAATGCCGGCTGCCCTTCTATAGTTTGAACCAGATTAGGCTTTACAGCATCTTTTAGAATCATTGCTAATGCGCCTTCAACCTTAAGATCTTTTGCATAAACCGGTTGTTTGTCATAAGTCAAGGCAATCAGAATATTGCCGAGCCTACACTTAAGATCTATCAAATCAGAACACATACATAAAATCGCCATAACTTCTGAAGCTGCCGTGATATCAAATCCCGATTGTCTGGGATAGCCATCCGATTTACCACCTAATCCGGTTACTATATTTCTTAACTGTCTATCGTTTACATCAAGCGCACGCTTAACAAATATGCGTATGGGATCAATATTCAGCTCGTTTCCGTTGACAATATGGTTGTCCACAATTGCGGCTAAAAGATTCGTCGCTGCTGCAACCGCGTGAATATCACCGGTAAAATGAAGGTTTATATCTTCCATTGGTAATACCTGGGAATAACCGCCTCCTGTAGCTCCGCCTTTCATACCGAAAACCGGACCCATTGAAGGCTCTCTTAAGCAGAGCATCACTTTCTTACCGATCTTTCCCAAGGCTTGAGTGACTCCAACTGCAGTACATGTTTTGCCCTCTCCGGCAGGAGTAGGAGTTATGGCGGTCACATATATGAGTTTCCCGTTCGGTTTGTCTTTTAAGGTTTCAAATGCTTTTAAACTAATTTTGGCTTTATCTCTACCATACTCTTCAATATGCTGCTCTTCCAGACCTATATTATATGCAATCTCTTTTATGAGCTTCAATTGAACTTTTCGGGCAATTTCAATATCATTGAGCATTGACTTGGATTTCCTCCTGTTTCTTTATACACAATTGATTATTATAGCCGAATAAAAACAAAGTGAAAAGAAAAAATATTCTATGTATCTCATTTTTTCATTATCTTATGCCATATTTTATCGGCTTCATGCCTTATCCTTTCAATATCAAGCGTCTTTATTTCGCGATTTTCCATAATAACTTTCCCATCAACAATAACTGTCTCCACATCACAGCCACTTCCTGCATATACCAGTCCTGTTATAGGATCACTTTTAGGAAAATAATGAAGTGAATTCATATTTACAAGTATCAAATCGGCTTTCATGCCTTCACTTAGAACACCTATCTCATCATCCCACGAAAGTGCTGTGGCAGCATCTCGGGTAGCCATCTTAAGAGCTTGTTTCGCGGTTAATTCCCTTGCGTCATGTGTTATCGCCTTATTGACGAGTGCTGCTAAGTTCATCTCTTTTATAATACTTAAATTGTTATTGCTGGCGGCACTATCCGTACCTAAAGCTACTACGATATCCATTTTCATCATATCTGTAACCGGCGCAAAACCACTTGCAAGCTTCATGTTGCTTGAAGGACAATAAGCAACGCTAACATTTTTATCGAGCAAAATATCCATATCATCATCGGTTATATGTACACAATGAGCAGCTAAAGTAGCAACATCAAACACACCGGCTTCAAGTAGGCATTGAACCGGAGTTTGATCGTATTCCTGCATACAAAAGTCAAATTCCCAAGAAGTTTCCGCGACATGAATATGCATCATAGTGTCCAACTCATTTGCCAGGTCAACACATTTTTCGAGGTAATGCGGTTTACAAGTATAAATTGCATGAGGGGCCACTATCACTTTTATCTTGCCATCAGCTTGTCCATTCCACTGCCGCCAGAGCTCCCTAGCCTGCACAAGGCGCATATCGGATCTTTCGTCAGGCCCTTGAAGCCCTCTTGCCAATGCAGCCCTTATCCCAGAGAGCTCAACTGCTTCCGCTGTTTTATCCATAAACATATACATGTCGGCAAAGGTCGTTATTCCTTCGCCTATCATTTCGGCAATCGCTAAGCTTGACAGCCAGTATACGTCTTCCGAAGTCAGCATATCTTCAAGCGGCCAAATAGAGGAGAGCCAATCGTTGAGTCGTACATCGTTTGAATATCCTCTAAAAACCGTCATGGCTGAATGAGTATGTGTATTGATAAGTCCAGGCAAAGCCAGCTTCCCTTTGCCGTCGATGATCTGTCCATGGTTGTATGAAGTCGGAAGCCCGATTAGCTCACCTATGTAAACAATTCTATCTGCCTCAATCGCGATGCATCCATTTCTAAATTCATTCTCATTTTCATCCATAGTCACAATATGAACATTTTTAATCAGCATATTCATTTCCTCTCAGAAAGATCCAAAATAAGCCTTCTGCTCATCGGATAAACTGTCTATTTTTATTCCCATTGAGTTCAGTTTAATTACTGCCACTAGATTATCAATCTCATCGGGCACATTATATACTTTAGGTTCAAGGCTATGCTTGTTTTCCATCAAATGTCGTGCTGAAAGAGCTTGAAGTGCAAAGCTTAAATCCATGATCTCGGCAGGATGTCCGTCAGCTGCGGCAAGATTGACAAGTCTGCCTTCCGCCAAGAGATATAGTATTCTTCCGTCTTCCATAACATATCCTTCGATATTGTTACGAGAAGTCTTGACTGCAACGGCTAATTCTGTAAGATCAGTTTTACATACTTCAACGTCAAAATGACCTGCATTGGCAAGTATTGTTCCGTTTTTCATCTCTTTAAAATGCTCGCTGCGAATAACTTTTGTACAGCCTGTTACGGTGATAAAAAAGTCACCTATACAAGAAGCTTCATTCATAGTCATCACTTTGAAACCATCCATTACAGCTTCAATTGCTTTTATAGGATCAATTTCAGTCACAATTACATTTGCTCCTAAGCCTTTTGCTCTCAGTGCAACCCCCTTGCCGCACCACCCATAACCTGCTACTACAACATTTTTACCAGCGACTACCAGGTTAGTAGTTCTCATTATACCATCCCAAACGGATTGACCTGTGCCATATCTGTTGTCGAAAAGATATTTACATTGTGCGTCGTTGATTGCTATCATAGGGAACTTGAGTTTTCCTTCCTTTTCTCTTGCCCTTAACCTAACTAAACCGGTAGTGGTCTCCTCGCAACCTCCTATTACGCTGTTTAATAAATCTGATCTCGACGTATGCAACAGATGCACAAGATCCCCCCCGTCGTCTATCACTATTTGAGGACCAAAGTCGAGGGCCATATTGAGATGCTGCTCATATTCAGCATCAGTTGCCTTATACCAAGCGAAAACATCTATTCCTTCGTCAGCAAGTGCCGCCGCAACATCATCTTGCGTCGAAAGCGGATTACTTCCCGTAACGGATAGTTTAGCGCCTCCGGCAGCCAAAACTTTGCATAGATAAGCAGTTTTTGCCTCAAGGTGTACAGAAACCGTTATCTTTATACCATCAAAAGGTCTTTTTATAGTAAATTCATTCTCCAACAACCGCAAAAGGGGCATATGCGCTTTTACCCACTCGATTTTTGTCCTTCCGCTTTTTGCAAGACTAACATCCCTTATCACACTCATCAGGTTAATCCTCCCTCTATTTAGAAACACTAAAATGCTCGTTACGGATATTATACACCTGATTTTATATATTTCCATCATATTCTAGATTGGAGAATGTGAATAAGTGGTCATTTATTTAAGTGCTATTTTTTCGTTGACTTAAGTACTACAAGGTATATAATTGCGTATATTTAACCTGAAGTTAACAATGTTCCTACACACGACATGATAGAATTAGACACTCTAACTAAATAACAAGGAGGATTTTACAATGAAATTTGGCATACTAACCCTTCAAAAAGATGGAGCGGGGCAAAATTTTGCCAATATTAACCTGCTAAACCCAGCATCGATAATAGACCCGGTAAAATATGTCAAACATGCTTTAAAATCTGGTTTTAAAAATTTTGAAATAACATACGACATTAACACCATGGCTCCAGGCATATTCGACGAGATTAAAATAAGAGAGTTAAATGAACTTAAAAATAAACATGATCTTAGTTACTCCGTACATCTTCCTCTGTGGTCAGTGGAACTGGCGTGTCCTCACCCTTATATTCGCAACGCAGGTGTAAATTTGACTATAGATGCAATCAAAGTTATGGAAATTTTAGAACCAGAAACTTACATACTTCATGCTACAGGAGCTCTTGCAGCAGAATTTTTGCGTATGGAACTTCCGCCTTTTGTTGACGGCTTTATAGCAAAATATATGCTCAAATACTCGATTGAAGCAATCGAACAAATACTCGCTTCCACAAGAATTTCCTCGCGAAAGTTAGCCATCGAATGCATAGAATTTCCATTTGAACTTATGGATGATATGATCAAGAAAATGGACCTTAGTATTTGTTTGGATGTTGGGCATATTATAGCAGGATTCAGCGGCAATATCAGCAATGAGCGTTTTATAAAAAAGTATTATGACAGAATTTCTGAGATTCACCTGCATGATGCATATAAAAGACAAAATGGAGAAAAATATGATATAGCGGATCATCTTCCACTAGGCCGCGGGAGCCTCGATTATGTATGGCTGATAAACGAGCTTTACTCTAGGAGATACGATAAACGTGTTATATTTGAACTTGGGCTTAAGGAGTCTTTGGAATCGATGAAAGTTTTATCCGAGCATTTTGTAATCGATTTAAACAGCAATGCAATCACGCCTAAAAATGTTATCAAATAAAAAATATAAACAGCAAGGAGAAATTCACTTGGAAATTACCAATAAAAAACAAATAAGATCATGGGTTATGTACGATTGGGCAAATTCCGCATTTGCTACCACTATAGCCGGTGTTATGTTCCCTATATTCTATCAAGATGTGGCAGCTAGAGAGTTACCCGATTACTTGGCGACCGCCTATTTTGCGTATACCTCATCAATTGCGATGATTATCGTAGTCATATTAGCACCTTTTTTAGGCTCGATTGCGGATTATTCCCGTACAAAGAGACAGCACCTCGCAGTGTTTGCAATTTTAGGTATAACAGCAACTGCTCTGATGACAACCATCGTTTCCGGGGCTTATATATACGCATCCATTGTATTAATACTTGCAACTATAGGATTTTCAGGAAGCAATATATTCTATGACGCGTTTCTTCCGGAGATCACTACTCTTGAACAGCGCAACTACGTTTCGGCAAAAGGTTTTGCTTACGGTTATCTAGGCGGAGGGATACTATTAGCTGTGAACCTGCTTATGGTGCAATATCCTCATTGGTTTGGATTGAACGATGCCTTGTCGGGTACGCGTTTGTCTTTCATCACGGTTAGCGTTTGGTGGTTAATTTTTTCAATTCCCATTATTAAAAACTTAAAGGATACAAGAATCAACAGTATTTTGGCAAAAAAAGCAACTTATGCCGCATCGGCAAAAGCAGGGATTGCGGAGCTTGCCAACACACTAAAGACGATTTTAAAACATAAAGAGCTTCTCAAATTCCTCATAGCTTTCTGGTTGTATAACGATGCAATTGGCACCATAATCGGTTTAGCAGCAATTTTCGGTCGGGAAATAGGTATAGACATGCTATCGCTAATGGGAGCTATACTTTTGGTGCAATTAGCCGGCTTCCCTTTCACTCTGATTTTTGGTAAATATGCCAACAGAATAGGCACTAAAAACAGTCTCT
>Ga0209316_100040_pt1 | contig 49090 bp, 41 predicted proteins | sample 3C3metaG_FD_184150 | JGI IMG/M metagenome (GOLD analysis project Ga0209316, IMG submission 184150) | Freshwater bacterial and archeal communities from Indian Creek, Illinois, USA - 3C3 metaG (SPAdes) (version 3) | ecosystem: Environmental > Aquatic > Freshwater > Unclassified | place: USA: Indian... | reverse complement strand
TGACGGTCTCGATATATATCCGCCCATTTTCACATTATCACATTTGCTAATCCGCTAATCATCACATCCTCAAATCCTCTCATCCTCGAATCTGCTAATTTGCTAATCCTCTCATCCTCACATCCTCACATCCTCTCATTTGCTAATCCGCTAATTATCACATCCTCAAATCCTCTCATCCTCGAATCTGCTAATTTGCTAATTTGCTAATCTGCTAATCATCACATCCTCACATCTTTTTTCGTTTCAGAGTTCCAAGTATCGAGTTTAGGAGTTTTCTTATGCTTTCAACTTGTTGGATAAGAACTTCGGGGTTGGGGAAGTTTTCTGCCTTTCTGCAAAGTTCGAGCCAATAGGTTGTTTCGTCGGCTTCCTTAGCGGCAATCTTCATTTTGTGGATAAAGTCGGCTCTATGTTGATGAGAATCTGTCGGATGGTGGCAGTAGCGTTAGCCCCGGCGGCGTTGAGAAAGTGATCGGGTTTGCGAATGCCCATATCCTCATAGAATATTCCGTTCAACTCGTAGTTGTAGTTCTGGCAGGTGTGCACAGAAATGTGTGTAATTGCTTCTGATTCATCAAGTTTAGCCATTACATGCGAGAGACGAATGATCTCGGGGCGTGTGCCGACGACGGTGAGGAATTTGAGTTTGTTCATAAATACTATTTTTGTTCAAGCAATTGTAAAAAAACAATTCCCCGTTCTGTAATTCTGAATTTTTGATCTGGATGATTAAGCCTCCCTGGAATGGTATATTCAATTAAACTGTATTGCTGAAGCCTTGTGAGTATCCGATTCAGATATCCAGAAACTTTTTTTAGTCCGAATAAACCGGCTAATTCCTGTCTTGAATACGAATTTGTGCTTAATTGAAGCAGTATGTTTGAAAACATGGTCTTCTCATTACGCTCTTGCCCTAACTCTTGCCCTAACTCATTTCTTCTTTGAACCTCAGCATTATAATTTCTTTTAATAAATTGAACCTGAAACGATAAACCAACTTCTTTCCATCGAAATTCAATTTCAGGGTACTCTTTTAATTCATCAGCAATAAGTTTTAATCCATTTCCCCACTGGTCAATAATGCCAAGCAGTTTGAACACAGGAGCAATAATACGGTTACGGGCATCCGATTGCCGGCTTTCCATTTCGCTGTAATCAATTGATGGAGGCAATAATTCAGGGCTTGTAACTTCAACCATATCGTCATAGACAGCCACTTTAATATCTTTCCCTTTCAACGAATAATCGCGGTGAACTATCGCATTACGAATGACTTCACGAATGGCTTTTACCGGATACTCCCAACGGCTTTGGGTATAAACTCCTTCAACAAAGGCAGCCTTGTTTATATGCCGTAATACAAAATTGTAGGCCTGTTCGGCCTGAAGGACAATATTGGTTTGAATACTTTTCTGATCAATGAAATCATCGGATGTGGTTCCTTTAAACCGTGCACACTCAACTTTTGCATAATGAAAGTATTCTCTCCGCAATTCATCATCGGAAAACAAAATGTAGGCATTGGTGGGCACATAAGTCCCTGTCCTTCTTTTATCAGTTCAAGTTTTTTCTTCTCGTGCATTCCAAGCGATTCACCTGTCTTCTCAAGAAAGAATGAATAAAGAATGAATGGAATGTATCAGCCAATACTTCTTTCATTTTCGCGCAATCCTAAAACCTGACGCGGACTGTTTCTGATACCTATATAAATTTCACCACCGGCATCATTGGCAAAAGCCACAACTGTTTTTGCCAAATCGGAACGAGATGGCATGGTCTCTTTAAATTCCAGACGCCGCCCTTCAGGTTTTTTGAGAATTTCGCCGATATTCATTGCACAATGTGAATAGAAAAATTGTTTCGGTATATCAAAAAAGTCATTGTAGTCACCCTTTTGTCGTTTCTCTTTATGGGGGCGATTATGGAGTTTAGGAGTTTCTTGATGCTTATTGGAACGCAGATAACGCTGATTTGACTGATTTTCGCTGATTATCTGTGATTATCTGCCTAATCTGCGTCATCAGTGTTCTATTATTGTGGGCAATGCAAATCAAAAATAGTGATGATTTGATGATTAGCGGATTAGCAGATTAGCGGATTAGCGGATTAGCGGATTAAATCCTCACATCAGCTTATCTACTCATCTTCACATTACAGATCACTAAACATTTGTGAACTCTTTGATGTTAATCCCGGATTGTCTGCTGATTGAAACCAGTGTTCCGATAGGAATTTCTTTTCGAGGTGCAGGGACAATAACCGTCCTTTTCCCGTCGGTAAATTTCTGATGGCTTCCCTTTTGGCCTTTAAAAAAGAAACCGTTCTGGTTAAGTACTTTAATGACTTTTGCGGATGATGGCAGTTTTGTCATTATCCCTCAAATTTGGAGTTCACCCAGAAGTGTTTCGTGAATGATCTGGAAGTTTTCCCCTGCATCATCGTCTTCAAAATACAGGTCGAGGGCTTCTTTAAGGTTGCTGGTGGCTTCTTCCACCGTTTTTCCGAAGCTCGAAATATCTACATTCAGGCACTGCGAGACATAGTATTTTTCTTCTTTATAAACAATATACTTTATGGTTTTCATTGCCTTGATTTTTGTATAATCTACCGTAAAGTTAAGAAAATATTGTACGGATTTGGACTGATTACACGGATTTTTTTGGAACACAGATTAGCTTCGCTGATTCTGACTGAGGGCTTCAGGCGGTTGGTTTAAAAATTATCCATTAACAGAAAATCAGCGATATGAATATGGGGTATGCCACCGATATTATCTGTCCATGTTTCGTCCATGCTTACCACATACTTGGGGTGATTGTCGCGCAGGTTTTTCAGGGGAGCAAACTCACGGTCGATGGTGCTTTGCTCAATCATTGTAATTGTAAACGGTGTTAAGGTCTATTTTCCGCTGCTGGCTTTTGAAATAATCGGCCACGCTTTTTGCAGAAAACTTGCTGCCCACATTATCAAACACAAACCTGACCACTCTTTCCAGCAACTCCACATCGCGAATGTTGTGCCTTTGCACGGTATCGCGTAGGATGGCCGAGGAATATATGTCGAGAATAACCTTGTAAGCAGATTCTGCGGAATAATCAGCAATGTGGATCACCGGAAAGCCACCCAAGCGCAAAAACCTTGAAAACTCGGCTCTCAGGTCAGAGGCATCCATTAATTGCTGCTTGCCCCTGAAATGGAGATATTCTGAAAAAGACAAGGTGTACATTTGAATTTCAACATATCTTCCTGCAAGGTAAGTGGCAAGTTCTGACGAAAGCAGGCGAGAGAACAATATTTTCAGGACTTACTCCTCTGCCAAGCAATTCCTCCTTCAGCAAAAGCAGCATGGCCGACTTTCCGCATCGCCGGATGCCTGTAATGACCTTGATAAGTGGCTTATCAATGAAATTGCAAAGTTGGTTCAGATATAAATCTCTTTTTATCATTACCGAGCTTTTGTGGCCGTAACCACAAAAATAGTGGATTATTTTTATGTTTTTATGCCCATAACCCTAAAAAATAATCCAAGGTCTTTGCTGATTAGCCCTGTGTGAATAAATAATTGTCCAAATTTTTGTCGGCTACCGGAATGACTCGAAGTCTCCACGCCATGTTTTACCAACAATGCTCCAACAGCGTAGAAGCAAGCATAATACATTCTGTTGATTGCCGTATTCCAGAGCTTATTTTCAATCAGAATCCTGGTTTCGGATATAGTCTCGTTAGCTCGTTGTATTCTATACCTTATATAGTCATCCGGGTTAAAGTCACTCATAATAATTTGCCCTCCTTCATCACATTTGAATAGAAAGGTGTAACATGATGTTTAGTGTTCCACTCTGTCTCCGAATAAACCATTGGGCTGATAACTTCTCCGATTTCGAATTCCAGGTCGTAGAGCGGGTAAGTCACATTTTTCTCATCGTCAGCCGTAATTTTGTCTTTGTCAAATAATATTAGTAAATCCCAATCTGAGTCAGGCTTCATTACTCCCCTTGCCCTGGAACCGTATAGATATACCTTTGCTGAAGGATCTCTGTCCAAGACGATCCGTTTTATCCGGTCAAGTATATTTTGTTGATTTGTCATACCCTAAATTTATTCATTTTAAAACAAGTATCCATGGTAATTTGGTTAAACGCATAAAAGTAGAAACCATGAGTGACACCAGGGCTTTACGCGAGTTGAAAGAGCGCGTTGCAGAGCTGGAGCGTCTTGTGGGCCAGAAGCAGATTGAGATTGATTTTTACCAAAAGATGATCGATCTGGCACAGGAGCATTACGGGATAGAAATAAAAAAAACTATTCTACCCAACCTTGCGATACTTCTGGCTCAAACGAGAAGAATACCCCTTCAGCATGAACAAATTATTCATTACCATGGGTATAAGCAAGCAAAGCTTTCACCAGTACCACAACCGCTTATTGCTCAGGTTACAGCAAGAGGCTTATCTGGCAAGTCTGATAGAAGACATTCGCAAGGATCATCCTACTATGGGCTGCAGGGATTTATACTTTAAGATTATCCCCAGCAACCTTGGCAGGGATGCTTTCGAAGAGTTTTGCTATCAGAACCGGTTTATGATTAAGCGGGTAAAGAACTTCAGGCGAACCACTGACAGCAGCGGAGTAATTAGATTTGATAATCTTACTAAAGACCTGGAGTTGAGCGCTGCTGATCAGCTCTGGGTCAGTGACATTACCTACTTTGAGGTAGGCGATCGGTTTTACTATCTGACCTTTGTTATGGATGCTTTTACCAAGCGTATCTTGGGACATAGTGCATCCAGGCGCCTTTTCACGGAAGATACGACCCTGGCAGCTTTAAAAATGGCCATAAAAACCCGCAAAAAAGACAAACTAAAGGGATTGATCTTTCATTCAGACGGAGGCGGTCAATACTATGATAATGCTTTTCTTGAGTTAACGGAAGATTTTAAGATAGACAACAGCATGTGTAAGTATGCCTGGGAAAATCCTTTTGCAGAAAGAATAAACGGGGTAATAAAAAATAACTACCTGAAACACTGGCAAATCAAGACCTTTTCACAACTTGTACAAAGTGTTGACCGTGCTGTTAAACTTTACAACTTCGACAATAGTATTGAATTACAAATTCAATGATGTTCGGAGCGGTATTGTAAATGCCGCTCAGCCGGGCGCGGCAACCGCAGTTTTTTATGCTATTTCTAATCCTATCCTTTTTACTAAATCAATCAAAGGAGAAACCTCATTATTCATAAATCTCCCTTTCCCCACAAGATAAGGCTCAATTTTTGAATTAACTTTTTTAGTCAAACTCCAAATTCTTCCAGTCAAATAGTCATCCTCATTTTCAATAACAATCATAACATCAATGTCACTATCTTCAGTCGCTGTATTTGACAAATAACTGCCATACAAATATGCTTTATCAATGGTTATCCCCTCAGAGCGTAAAACAAAAATATATTTCTTCAATATCTCTACAATCTCTCTTTTAGCCATTGTAACAATGCTTTAGTTTTTTCGAAGTATTCATTTACCTTTAAAATATCAGGCATGACTGGGTCATAATCAGGATATCGTCCTTGCAACTGGTACTTCATCAAAATCCCTATAAATATTTCTGTTTCATTATCAAATACCAAGTCTGCTTTTTCTGATAGATAAATCAAATTATGCGACCTCGGAGCGATGTCACCAGAAGTCCTAACAATGTGGGCTTTAATAGCTTTCTCAATCACTAAATGACAGAAAAACAATCCATGTAGAATTCGTTTTTCTCGAATAAGCAATTCCGCTGTTGTTAAATCATCCTCTGCTCCCTTAGTCCAATACTCAATTTGTTTTTTTATATCAATCATGTTTTGTCATCTAAAAACTCAAAATTACGAAAAACAATTATTGAACAGTGATGTGATAATGGGTCAATGTGATAATGTGATGATTTGGTGATTGGTCCATTTCAGCCGGGGTGTATGAAAATAGCATTGATGAATTTTGAAAATTTCACTGTCCAAGTGAAGAGATCGAAATCACATTTATTCCATCGGGGCGGCGGTGGCTCACACCTGTTCCGGTAATAATGTTTAATGATTTTGGTAAATTCATTTTGGAGGTATCTATATTTCTTTGAAATTTTTTCAGATTTTCGGCTGCTTCTTCGATATAGCCCACCCCCAGTTTTATTTCAAAAGCAGCATAATTGCCATTGCGTTTCTGAACTATGGCGTCAACTTCTAAACCATACGAATCATTGTAGTGAAATACGGTAGCGTCATTTGCTTTGGCATACACGGTTAACTCGTGGGTTGCCAACGACTCAAACAAAACCCCTGCATATTTTATATCTTTCATTAAGCAATGAGGGCCACCCACCTATCAGCATTTTATCAATAATGAAATCGAGAGAAACGCCTGTATCGTAAAAGTCTGGAAAATGCCCTTGCAGCAAATCCGACATTTTCACTATGCCGGTAGAGTAACCCAATTCCTGCCATGACATGGTATCCATTTGCAAGACAGTAAACCGCCCTGCACCGCTATGCAGTTTCACCTCATCATTTGGGTTAGCCGAGCCTGTAAGAATAAATTGCCCTTTAGCCTTGCGGTCGTCCACTTCGTGCCTGACATAATTCCATATTTCGGGTTGTTCCTGCCATTCATCTATCAATCTGGGAGTATTCCCTGCCAGTAAAAGTTGAGGATTTGTTGCCATGATTACAGGAACCTGTGGATCCCTGTCCATTTCCACAATGCTTTTTGCAAATTGCTTAGCGGTTTCTGTTTTACCACACGATTTAGGCCCTTTGATAAGCACTGCACCCGAAGCAGACAATTTGTCCTTTACATCTTCTACTATGATCCTTTTTAGGTAACTCATAATGGGCCAAATAATTCTGATACAAAGGTACAGACGGATTCCCCTTGTGCAATTTTAAGGGTTTTTATTGTGCATTTTTCAAATAAAACGCTGTGCAATATTCAGGTGTTTTGTTATGCAAAAATCAATCAGACACATTTTTTTAATGTGGTAATGTGAGAATTAGGTTCTCTTTTTCATGGTAGAAATGATGGTGTTGAGGAGTTTTTTATTTCTACAATTTGCATCAATAATTTGTCAGGATTGGGATAATTTTCTGATTATCTGCATAACTCCAACCAATATTCTGTTTCGTCGGTTTCTTTGGCGGCAATTTTCATTTTGTGAATAAAGTCGGTCTTGCTTTCAGCGTTTTGGACCTCGCGTACATTAGCGCCGATGGAGGTTCCGGCTTTAAGCAGTTGCCGTGCCACGACAAATTTCTAACAGGCCTCCAGCTCTTCGCAATAAGCAATAATGGCTAATGCAAAATCAAAGCTAACCAACAATATTCTGTTTCTTTCATTATCACATTAGCTAATTATCACATTAGCGTTCTATTACTCCCTCCACACCACTCTTTTCACATAATCAGTATATCCCAGAATGATCCTTACCACCTTTTCGCTCACATTAGGCATAGAGTAGTCGGCCACTAGGCGAAAGGTAGTTAATGATGATTGGTGATTGGTGATTGGCGATGCAGCTTGCTCTGTGCGAGAGTCAATGGCTTGATATTGCAGCTGCACCAAACCTTGCATAATTCGTTCAGGGTTTAGCCCCACCATCATTACCGTCGCTTCTTCCATGGCTTCGGGCCGTTCGTGTGCTTCGCGTATGTTGAGCGCACGGAAGTTCATGATGGATGATTCCTCCGAGATGGTGCCACTGTCGGATAATACAGCATATGAGTTGATTTGGAGCGCGTTATAGTCAGAGAAGCCGAGGGGTTTTAAGAATTGAACAAGAGGATGTATTTTAGTTACACGGTGTTGCACAGTGTTAGGCACAGAGTTACTCAGTGTTTTTTCACTGTGAGACTCTGTGGCATACACTGTGTTACTCTGTGTTCCAATTCTTTCAAGCCGTTTGCGGGTGCGGGGATGGGTGCTGAATATGATGGGATAGTTGTACTTTTCTGCAATCTGATTGAGGGCTGTCAGGAGTCCACTAAAGTTTTTTTCGTTGTCAACATTTTCTTCACGGTGTGCCGATACAACGAAATACTTTTCTTTTTCGAGATTGAGTCGTGAAAGCACATCTGAAGCAAGGATTTTTGGCATATAATGGTGCAGCACTTCATACATAGGGCTTCCGGTTTTGATGATACGGTCGGCCGGAAGGCCTTCGCGCAGCAGATATTCGCGTGCGATATCGCTGTATGTGAGGTTTATGTCGGCAATATGATCAACGATTTTACGATTTGTTTCTTCTGGCACTCTTTGGTCGAAGCAGCGGTTGCCGGCCTCCATATGGAATATAGGTATGTGCTTCTTTTTGGCCGGAATGGCGCATAGGCATGAGTTAGTGTCGCCAAGCACCAGGAAGGCATCGGGTTTAACCTTGTCAAGTACGGGTTCGATGTTTATCAATATTTGTCCTATGGTTGCGGTGGCCGAGTTACCTGCAGCATTGAGAAAGTAATCGGGTTTGCGAATGCCAAGATCATCGAAAAATATTTGGTTTAGCTCGTAATCGTAGTTCTGCCCTGTATGTACTAAGGTGTGGTCGATTGCCTCTGAGCTATCGAGGGCGGCAATCACACGCGAGAGGCGGATGATTTCGGGGCGGGTACCGACAACGGTCATTACTTTGAGTTTTTTCATTGATTGAAGATAAAAGGAGAAAGATAAAAGATAACAGGAGAAAGATAAAAGTTAGGGTTATCTTCGCGTTTTTTGGATGATTGAGCCAAGTATGAGTTTGAGCTCCTTGGATTCTTGTGTGAGATACTCAAGTTCCTGGTTTGATTCAGGTAGGATATCTTTTAGTATTCTTAGCCAATAATTTGACTCTCTCATTTCGCGCAGAGAGATTCTGACTTTGTTTGTAAAATCGGCTTTCGATGAGCCTGCCTGAGCTTCTTCATAGTTTGCTCCGCTTGAAGTAGCGCTTTTCGTAAGCTGGTATTTTATGACGCTATATTCGGGAGTAGAAGGTAAAGTTCTAATAAGTTGAATCACTCTGACCGCAAACCCAAAAAGCCTTTGCTCTAAATCATTTACAACCAAACTCACCTCCTTTTCCCTTTATCTTCACACTTTTGTCTTCGTCTTCCTTCTTTTATCTTTTATCTTTCTACTTTTATCTTTCTTAAACTTTCTCAAACCAAGTGTCCGGATCGTTTGCATCATAATGCTCGCTGATCCAGAACATTGTATATAATTCATCCTTCCCGACATTGGTGATATTGTGGGTGTGCCATATGGGCATATCCACAAAGGAGGGCTGACTGCCATCCATGTCAAATTCCAGCACCTTGTCCGTTCCGATGCGGCGCAGTTCAATGCGGGCCTTGCCTTTGATCACCGCGAAGCGCTCGGCCTTGCGGGTATGGAAGTGGTTGCCGCGGGTGATGCCGGGCATAGTGGTGGAGAAGCTAATTTGCCCGCCGCTGTGCAGCTTTACAATCTCCACGAAACTGCCACGATCATCGGTGTTGAGCTTTAGGTGGAAAGGGAAGAAGCTTTTGTGGTCGATATAGCACACAAAGGTGTTGAAGAGGTTGCGTTCAAAGTGATTATCCAGGCATGGGAGGATGCCTTTGCCGAGATAGTCTTCCCTGAAGCTTTCGAGTTTTTTGAGCAGGACGGAAACTTTAATGGTTGCGGTGTGGGGGATAAGATAAGTTTCACAGTGTTTCACAGAGTTTGACACAGTGTACCTCAGAGTATTTTCTTCTTTTTGTTTCACAGAGTTTGGCACAGTGTTACTCTGAGAATTTTCTTCTTTTTGTTTCACAGAGTTTGACACAGTGTAACTCTGTGTATTACTCTGTGCTACACTGTGTTCCTTTATCTTTTCCACAAAATGCCCAACCAGTTCCCCCACATAGATCAATTTGATTTCCCCATCCACATCAATGCGTGGTTGTTCGTTGTGGGTGAGCTGATGGCAGAAAGTTGCCACCACTGAGTTGTAGTAAGGGTGACCGAAGGGCCCGAACACATTAGGGATGACCAGTCCGGTAAAAGGTGCTTTGTTGCGTTGGGCCCACTTTGCCAGCAGTTCCCGGCCTTCCTTTTTGGATTTGCCGTAGAGGTTGTCGCGCTCTTCCTGGGTGGAGGAGGAGAAGAGGATGTGGGGCCGGACTCCTGTTGCTTCGCAGGCGGCAATGAGCTGCTTCACCAGGCGGATGTTTGTATCGTAGATCACCTGTGGGTCGCCGTGCCGGTTCATGGCGGCCAGGTGCACTATGGCGTCGCATTGTGAAACGAATTCCTTTAGCTTTTCTTCATGCGCAAAGAAATCATCCTGAAAGGGGATGCGTTCAAAGGTATCGGGCTGAAGACAGAGGGTGTTGTAAAGATGCGTGCCGATAAACCCGGCTTGGCCGGTGATTCCTATTTTAATCATAATTTTAAATTAGAACACAGATGACAATGATTTTACGGATAATCACTGATTTTTTTATCTGCGTAAATCTGTCCGATCTTTGCTATCAGTGTTCAAACTCTTCCTGTCGTTAGTGAATATTTTCCTTTTGAACTCCGGCTTTTTTCCAAAGTTCAGGAGTAAACCAATCTCAATTTCAGTGGCTTTTAAGTAATTAATTAATTGATATTCATGCTCTTCGCAAATTGCCTCTTTTGCTTTTAGCTCCAGAATGACGCAGTCGTTTACAATTATGTCTGCAAAATAATCTCCAACAAGTTTTCCTTCATAATAAACTTTTATAGGATATTGGCCTTTTAATTCAAACCCAAACTTAGCTAATTCAATTAAAAGGGCATTATGGTAAACTTTTTCAAGGAATCCGTGTCCGAGTGTATTATAAACCGCGTAAAAAGCTTTTATAATCTTGTCCGTAATTTCTTGATGGAGATAAGCCATTTTAATCTGCGAAAATCGGTTCAATCAGTGTTATCAGTGTTCTATTTGCCAGAAATCAGCATCAAACCTGTAATCATCAGCTTTAGACTCTTCCAGACTCTTGTCAGAGAATACCACCAGCGTAGATACCGGAATTAATGCTTGTATTGCCGTGGCGTGGCCAGGCTTAATAACCAATAATTCGCTTTCCGAATCTTTCAGTTCTTTATGATGAATTTCCAAATCCTTTGACGGCTGCTCCCAGTTGTCCACCATAACCCAGCTAATTTTAAATGCACCATTTGCCACATAGAAATACTTGGTTTCGAGCTTGTGACCCTGCCAGCCGCGTATTATTTTGGTGTTCGGGTGGGTGATGGTATAAAACCGTTTAACGCCTTCAAACTGAAAATCGTTAACAAAGCGAACCTTGCCGCGATGATCTTGGTAAATATTACCTTGGATAATGTTCATTTTTTGGGTCACAGAGTATCACAGAGTTTTTCACTGTGTAACACTGTGTTTTACATTGTGAGACACTGTGCAACAATTTTATGGTTCAAAAATATGCCCGATATCTTCTCCCAAAATGTCCTTGCGGATCATGGGCAATTGCTTGAGCAGTTCTTTCATACCTTCCACATCCAGGCGTGTTGTGTTGTGCGAGGTGTAGTCATCGACTTCTGCCACCTTTTCCGTCCCTTCTGTGAAAAACTTTCCGTAGTTCAGATCGCGGGTGTCGGCCGGGATTCGGTAATAGTTGCCGCAATCTTCAGCCTTGGCCATTTCTTCGCGGGTTACCAGCGTTTCGAAAAGCTTCTCCCCATGTCGGGTACCGATCACCTTGATGGGATTGGAGGCGTTGTAGAGGTCTAGCAAAGCCTGTGCCAGCACCTCGACGGTAGCTGCCGGGGCCTTCTGCACGAAGATGTCGCCGTTGCGGCCGTGCTCAAAGGCATACAGGACAAGATCCACTGCGCCATCAAGCGTCATCATAAAACGGGTCATGTTGGGGTCGGTTATGGTAAGCGGCTTCCCCGCCTTGATTTGCTCAACAAACAACGGAATTACCGAACCGCGCGAGGCCATAACATTTCCATAACGGGTACCGCAAAAAGTAGTGCCTGTTCCGTTTAAGTTCCGGCTTTTCGCAACCATAACCTTTTCGCTCAGAGCCTTACTCATACCCATGGCATTGATGGGATACACCGCCTTGTCGGTGCTGAGCACAACCACATTTTTTACCCCATGCTGCATGGCGCTGTCAAGCACATTTTCGCACCCTAACACATTGGTACGCACGGCCTCCATGGGGAAGAACTCGCATGAGGGCACTTGTTTCAGTGCAGCTGCCTGGAATACATAGTCCACGCCACTCATGGCCATATCCACGCTGCGCTTGTCGCGGGTGTCGCCTAAGTAGTATTTAATTTTCTCGTTGCGGAAAAATTGGCGCATGTCGTCCTGTTTCTTTTCATCACGGCTTAAAACTCTGATCTCCTGCACAAAGTCGGAGTTCAAAAAGCGGCGCAACACCGCATTGCCAAACGAACCGGTACCACCGGTGATTAGGAGGGTTTTGTGGTTAAGCATTATTATGGAGGGTTTAATAGTTGAAGGGTAATGTGATAATTCGATAATGTGATGATTAGCAGATTAGCAGATTAGCGGATTAGCGGATTAGCGGATTAACTCATCCTCTCATCCTCACATCCTCACATTTGCTCATCTTCTTTCGTTTGATGGTTCCTATTATTGTGTTAAGGAGCTTTCGGATGCTGTTAACCTGTTTGAGCAAGTTTTCCGGGTTGGGGTAATTTTTTGATTTTTGACCGAGTTCTAGCCAATAAAGCGTTTCGTCAGTTTCCTTGGCGGCGATTTTCAGTTTATGAACAAAGTCCGTTTGACTTTCGGCATTCTGGGCTTCGCGGATATTCGCCCCTATTGATGTGCCGGATCTAAGTAACTGTCGTGCCAGTACATATTTCTTTTCTGTTTCCAGCAAATCGCAGTATTGAATCACCCCCAGGGCAAATTCAAAACTCAAGTCCAAAACTTCATTTTTCTTTTCCATCCTCGAATCTGCTAATTTGCTAATCCTCTCATCCTCACATCCTCACATCCTCTCATCCTCTCATTTGCTCATCATCACATTATCTCATTTCCGCCTATTTTCCCAATGAAGCCAATGAAATCACATTTACACCGTCGGGCCGGCGGTGGCTCATGCCTGTTCCGGTAATAATGTTTAATGATTTTGGCAAATTCATTTTGGCGGCATCTATATTTCTTTGAAATTTTTTCAGATTTTCGGCGGCTTCTTCAATATATCCCACACCAAGTTTTATTTCAAAAGCAGCATAATTGCCATTGCGTTTCTGAACTACCGCATCAACTTCTAAACCATACGAATCATTGTAGTGAAATACGGTAGCGTCATTTACTTTGGCATACACGGTTAACTCGTGGGTTGCCAACGACTCAAACAAAAACCCTGCATATTTTATATCTTTCACCAACGATTCTTTATCCAACCCCAATGCTGCTATGGCCAGTGAAGGATCGCACAAATGCCTTTTGGGAGATTTACGCAACGAAGCAGATGAGCGAATATGCGTATTGAAAGCAGGTTGTTCATACAAAATCATCAGGCGCGACAGCGCATCCAGATATTCCGAGATGGTATTTCGCGACAATTCATTTCTGTCAAATGTTTTCACATCCTGCTCCAATGTTTTGTTATCAACGATTGTGGCTGTGTTCCTGGCAATTGACCGCAACAAACTGCGTACTTTTACCGGGTCGCGTTTAACTCCCGAAACCCTGCCCATATCCACTTCACAAAGTAAATCAACATAGCCCCTGTTCATATTGAGGGCATTTTTCGTGCTTTCATTGAGCAATGCGGGCCACCCACCTATCAGCATTTTATCAATAATGAAATCGAGAGAAACGCCTGTATCGTAAAAGTCTGGAAAATGCCCTTGCAGCAAATCCGACATTTTCACTGTGCCGGTAGAGTAACCTAATTCCTGCCATGACATGGTATCCATTTGCAAGACAGTAAAACGCCCTGCACCGCTATGCAGTTTCACGACATCAGTTGGATTAGCCGAACCTGTAAGAATAAATTGTCCTTTAGCCTTGCGGTCGTCCACTTCGTGCCTGACATAATTCCATATTTCGGGTTGTACCTGCCATTCATCAATCAATCTGGGTGTATTACCTGCCAGTAAAAGTTGAGGGTTTGTTGCCATGATTACAGGAACCTGTGGATCCCTGTCCATTTCTAAAATGCTTTTTGCAAATTGCTTAGCGGTTTCTGTTTTACCACACGATTTAGGCCCTTTGATAAGCACTGCACCCGAAGCAGATAATTTGTCCTTTAAATCTTCTTCTATGATCCTTTTTATGTAACTCATAATGAGACAAATAATTCTGATACAAAGATACAGACAAATTCCTGTTGTGCAAAGTTAAGGATTTTTATTGCGCATGATTCAGAGGTAATGCTGTGCAATATTCAGGCGTTTCGTTATGCAAAAATCAATCAGATGCATTGAGTTAATGTGGGAATGTGATGATTTGATGATTAGCGGATTAGCGGATTAGCGGATTAGCGGATTAGCGGATTAGCGGATTAGCGGATTAGCGGATTAGCGGATTAGCGGATTAGCGGATTAGCGGATTAGCGGATTAGCGGATTAACTCATCTTCACATCTGCTAATCCTCACATTCTCTCATCCTCTCATCCTCTCATCCTCACATTTACTCATCAGCACATTATCACATTAGCTAATTATCACATTATCACATTAGCTAATCTTTTTCAAATACTCCGCATAGCTGCTTTTCCCTAAAGACTCAATGTTTTTATGAAACTGCTCGCTGTTGATGTATCCCATACGCAGGGCGATTTCTTCGATGCAGGATATTTTGAGGCTGGTGCGTTTTTCGATCACCTTCACAAACTCGGTTGCTTCGCTCAGGGCTTCGTGGGTTCCGGTGTCGAGCCAGGCAAAGCCCCTGCTCATGATTTGCATGGAGAGTTGCTGTCGCATGAGGTATTCCTGGTTTACGGTGGTTATCTCCAGTTCGCCCCTTGCTGAGGGCTTTACATTTTTGGCAATTTCAACCACGCTGTTTGGATAAAAGTACAGTCCGGTAACAGCAAAGTTGCTTTTGGGGAGGGCAGGTTTTTCTTCAATACTCAGCACATTGCCCTGTGCATCCACTTCGGCTACTCCGTAGCGTTCGGGATCGTCAACATAATATCCGAAAACCACTGCTTTGTTTTCGTTTTGGGCAATTGCTGCGGCATTCCGAAGCATTGAGGGCAGGCCTGCCCCGTAAAAGATGTTGTCGCCCAGCACCATACACACCGGGTCGGAGCCAATAAACTGTTCTCCAATAATAAATGCCTGTGCCAGTCCTTCGGGTCGTGGCTGCTCGGTATAACTGAACTTCAGTCCTAAGTTGGCGCCATCGCCCAGCAAATTGCGGAAGTTAGGCAGATCGTGAGGTGTGCTGATAATCAGAATTTCACGAATACCTGCCAGCATCAGCACCGACAGGGGATAATATATCATGGGCTTGTCATAAATAGGCAGCAGTTGCTTCGAGATGACTTTTGTAACCGGGTGTAATCGGGTGCCGGCTCCACCGGCGAGAATGATTCCTTTCATTGGCTTTTGGCTGTTAGATATTGGCTATTAGTTCTAAGACACTATTTCCTTTTACGAATGACTGTAATCAGTTGGTTGATCTGCTTTTGAAGAATAGTTAATTCCTCAAGTTGTTTTATGAGTTGCTCGGTTGTAATATAGCAAATTTCCTTAGCTATGGTCAACTGGGTTTCGACCTCAAAAGCCGATCCCAGGGCAATTTCCAGATACCTTGAGAAATCAGCTTGTGAACTTCTGGAAGAACCTTCAGCAATATTTGAAGGTATAGACACAGATGCCCTTTGTATCTGAATAATCAGGCCATATTTTTCCTTTTCAGGTAAAGAGCCGGAAAGCTCATAAATAGACTTCGAAAAAGCAATGGCCTTTTTCCAAATATCCAGTTCCCTGAAATTCCGCATAGCTTCTCATTTGTTTCTAGCCAACAGCTAATAGCTAACAGCCAACATTTCACTCACAGCTCCGCCCTTTCAGTCCCATATTTCAAAAAAACCGGACTTAGCGTGAAGGGTCAAAAATATAAAAAAATCGCACACATCTGCAGTTTTGCCTGCCTTGTCGATAATTATTAGTAAGTTATTGATTACACTGGAAATCTGAATGTTATCGTTTCCTTGCAGGGATAAAAGGTAAAAGTAGTGGTTCCTTTTCGTTTTGGAAAGCTCAGTGCCCACCGGGAACATCCCAACTTTTAGGGATATGGCTAATACAACTCCGAGTATGAAAACACTTCAATTTGCAAGCAAACCGGGCTATCATCCGGCCAAAATACAATAAAAACAACGGCAATTAAAGAATTCTTTCTGCAACCATTAGCCGGTTTGCAGTTTTACAACGCGCTTGAATGCAAATAATGTCAATATACTGAGGTATTTCTTTAGGGCAAAAATCCCGTTTAATAGGGATTGTCTAATAGTATTAATACTGCCAATTTTGCACGGCTTAAAAAGCCTTTTCATGTTGTAACGATAAATTCTGTTTTTTTTAACACACCATAATCATTATGAACTCACAATCCACTATTGGACCTGCCGGACATCGCAACATTCTTCTGCGCATGTTCAGGGCTGCGTTCCTGTTTGCGTTCCTGTTTGCTTTCCTGACAATATCAGGTATTTCGGCCATTATGGCTACCGGCACTGATACCAAAGCTAAAGCCACTACCAACGATGACGACAAAGTGGCCACCGAAATAATCCTGCGCGAATTCACAATAATAGCCACTGCTCCCCGCAACGAAATCCGACGGCTTCCTGCGATTCAGGGCACTCAAATTTTTTCGGGAAAAAAGAATGAGGTAATCAGTTTGACCACCATAGATGCCGACTTGTCAACCAACAATGCACGACAGATATTTTCCAAGGTTCCCGGTGTAAGTATCTGGGAAAACGACGGAACGGGTATTCAGCTGGGGATAGCTACCCGCGGGTTGAATCCCAACCGTTCGTGGGAATTCAATGTGCGGCAGAACAGCTACGACATCAGCAGCGAGGTGTTTGGTTACCCTGAGGCTTACTTCACCCCGCCTATGGAGGCTGTTAGCCGCATTGAGCTGGTGCGTGGCGCCGCATCCCTGCAGTTTGGGCCTCAGTTTGGCGGACTATTGAATTTTGTAATAAAAGAGCCGGCCCCCGACAGGCCGTTCGCCTTCGAGACTCAGCAGACCGTTGGCTCATACGGACTGTTTAACTCATACAACTCAATCGGTGGCACGATGGGCAGATTCTCCTATTTTGCTTACTACCACAGAAGGTCGGCCGATGGATGGCGCAACAACAGCCGCTATAATATTAATGCAGGCTATATTGCGTTGAATTATGCCTTCACCCCCCGATTGCGCCTGAGCCTGCAATACACCAGCATGAACTACTCCAGTCAGCAACCGGGCGGCCTTACCGATGCCCAATTTGGAATAGATGCCCGCCAATCGGGCAGAGAAAGAAACTGGTTCAGCACACCATGGAATGTGGCAGCACTCATACTCAACTATGATGTAACCGAGAGGGCCACCATGAATGTTACTTTGTTTGGTCTGCTGGCCGAGCGCAACAGCGTGGGGTATGTGCGACCGATACATATTGCCGACACCTTCAATGTGAACATCCGCAACTACAATCCCCGTCAGGTGGACCGCGACCTGTATTTCAACTACGGCGCCGAAGCAAGGTTCTTGCAGCGTTACAACCTCTTCAACAACGAAAGCGCAATATCTGCAGGTGTTAGGCTCTATCGGGGCGAGACCGACAGGTTGCAACTGGGAATTGGCACTTCAGGAAGGGATATGGACTTCGGAATTACGAATCTACAGCCCAACGGCAAAGAATTCGGCAGAGACCTGTTCTTTGTAACAGACAATATCGCACTGTTTGCACAAAACAAATTTCAGATTACCCCGCGCTTAGCAATCACCCCCGGCTTCCGTTTTGAGATGATCAACAACTCGGCCGAAGGCACCATAAACGCTTCTCCCACCGGAGATATAGGCCGCAGGCAGCACAACAGGCGCTTCTTCTTGTTTGGGGTAGGTGCCGAATATGCCACCTCAGAGACTACCAATCTGTATGCAAACTTCTCACAGGCATTCCGTCCGGTAACCTTTGCCGAACTGACTCCGGCCGCCACTACAGATATCATAGACCCTGACATGCGCGACCAGAAGGGATTTAACTTCGATGCCGGATTCCGTGGCACGCTCGCCAATGCACTCACTTTTGATGTGGGTGTGTTTTACCTGGAGTACGGAGACAGAGTAGGTACCATAAACCGCGAAGGGGTGAACTTCCGCACCAACATTGGAACATCGGTGAGCAAAGGGATCGAAAGTTTTATCATGATTGAACCCTTGAAACTCTTTACCAACGGAACCCGTTACGGAAATGTGATAATGTTTGCATCCAATGCCCTGATAGATGCCACATACACCGATTGGAACAACCCTGGAGCTCTTACAAATCCTGCGCTTGACCTTACAGGAAACCGCGTGGAAAATGCTCCGGAGTTTATCCACAGGTTCGGTCTTACATACCACACCGGCCGTTTTTCCGTTACCACCCACTTCAGCTCGGTGGGTGCCGTATATACCGACGCCACCAATACCGTTATGCCAAATGCAGCCGGTACAATAGGAAGACTTGATGGTTTCAGGTTAATGGATATTTCAGCAAGTTACAGATTTGGAGCCAACTACAACATCCGCATCGGCGTGAACAACCTCACCGACGAGGTGTTCACGACCCGCAGGGCCGGAGGATACCCGGGGCCTGGCCTGCTGCCCGGACAAGGCCGCACAGCTTACATCAGCGTAGGGGCCAGATTCTGATTCCAATAAAAAAGAACCGGTTTTTGTAAAAAATTGGTTGAATATCGCAGCTGCACCTCTCTTATGGGGTGCAGTTTTTTTGCGCAGCCTGCTCATGGGTGGCTTAGCTCCTGGCATGTCGCCCCACAACAGTGCATGAAACTGTTGCAAAATGCCGCGCAGGTTTGTTTCCTGAGCGGCATCATGCATTATTGGTGACTCCGGAGGGACTCGAACCCCCAACCAACAGAACCGGAATCTGTCATTCTATCCATTGAACTACGGAGCCTGTTTTGCGGTGCGGTGCAAAGATAATAGTTTTCGACAAAAATCCGGACTTTTTGGAACTCAGGAATGTGAGGATGAGAGGATGTGAGGATTAGCAGATGTGAGGATGAGAGGATGTGAGGATTTGCAGATGTGAGGATGAGCTAATCCGCTAATCCACTAATCTGCGCCAATCTGCTTAATCTGCGCCAATCTGCGGGATTTTTTTGACTTCAAACACCCAACAAATGTGCTCATAAAAAAACCATGCAGGTCACGGGGGTGTGTTCCTGCATGGAAAATTCGGGGTGCCGGGTGTTGCTACGATTTCTTTCTGCGGGCGCGGTACAGTTTTGCTACGCCATAGGCCATCCCAAGCGTTGCAAGCACTGCAAGGCCACTTCCAAGGGGTGCCTCCTGGTCGGTCGTGCGGCCGGGAGGAGGCGGTGGTGGTGGGCCATGAGCGTGAATGACCACCGCTGCTACTACAAGCAGGGCAAACATGCAGAATTTTATCAATGTGGCTCGTTTCATGTCTTGTGATATTTTATGTTTATAATCTTCTTTTTTGTAATGTTTCCGGTTTCTCAATGCCAGCCTACCTTACTAAGATGCGGCGGTTTACGGCCGAGGTTTCGCCCGTGATGCGAACAATATAAGCACCATTGTCTAATTGCAAGGGCACTGATACCACATTGCCCATACCATGGAGGCTTTTGCTGAGCACCACCCTGCCACTCAGGTCAATCACCTGCAACAGCCGGTTGCGCTCTTCTGCCGCAAACTGCATATGCAGCATACCATTGGCAAAATATACCACTGTGGCATCCTCTGGCAGGTTGTTGCCCACACCTGTGGGTTGCACAAAGTTGAGCACAAACCTCTCAACAGCTGTGCTGCTCTGCACGGCATGGAAGCTGATGCGCGACTGTGTTCTCAGGTTGTGCGATGCGCCCGTTACCTTGTCGAGCAGAAACGCCGGCCTGCCTGCAAGTATCCCTGAAGGCCTTCCACCTGCAAGGTGTAGGTGCCGGTAACAGGGGTCAAAACCCCTATGGCAAAAGAGGCATCTTCGTTTATGGGGGCTGTGCTGTTCACGGCAAGCTGCACGGCATCCGAACTCATTGAAAAAACCTGTGGCATCATGGGGTTGAAGCTGAAAAACTTCAGGGCATCGCTGCGCTCCCGCACTGTGGTGGCATCCTGCAGTTGCACAATCTGTGCCCGGTCGTAAAATTCGCCCTGCTGCAGGGTAATGGTGATGGTAGGATCGGCGGGTACGCTTCTGAACACCCCTCCATGTATCCGCATGTCATTTCTAAAGATAAAATTGGCGGTACCCGGATCCCTCTTCAACACAAAGAAACCCTGGTTGGGAGCAATCAACGCCCCGGGGTTAGCTCCGTTTACGATAACATAGTTTCCGCCTCCACCACCGGCGAGCGGGTCATAGATGTATGCAAACTCGTCGGCAAAAAGTGTGCGCACAGCCAGATTCCAATCTATTGACGAAGGGTAGGGGTTGCCCAGCAGGTTGGCTCCACGAAAAGCTCCGGTATGTAGTCTTGTAACCGCTACGGTAACATCGCCAATATTGAGTGCTCCGGCAAACGACTGGGTGAGGTTGGCAGCCTGGAACGAAACTAAGTAGCCCACTCCGGGCACAAAATTATTGATCTCGTTTGCAGCTACCTTCTGGTTGCGCCAGGTGGAAGTCTGTTCACGCCAGTCATAGAAGTCGTAGCCGTGGTTGGGGCTAAGAGGTGTCCATGGCGTCCCGCTGATGGCCTGGTTTGCAACGGGCGAAGCCACAAGCCTCCACCGCTCAGAATCGGCAAAGAAGCGCTCCATAGTGGCTACAACGCCTGCAGTGTTGTGTATCATAGAAGCGCCGCTGCGCAGCACAAGCCCCGCATTGCCCGCATGGTTGGTGAGGGTGCCGTAGTTGGTGAAGTTCCCTGTAACCACAAGGGAACCACCTGCCTCTACTACAACTGCTCCTGCTGCAGCTACTGTAATGCTGGCAAGAGTTTGGGGGGTGTGGATACGCAATGTGCCGCCGTTTACCACAACGCTGTTGGTCGCAGGAAGGGTAGCGCCCCCGGTACGATTCAGTGCGAGGGTACCGGCGTTTACGGTGGTAGCACCTGTGTAGGTGTTAGCCCCAGTAAGGGTTAGTGTGCCTGTGCCTTCTTTCACTAAGTTTCCGGTTCCGGTCATGGCGCCGCTTACGGTAATTGCACCAGGCCCGCGGAATATGGCAGTGTTGGGGTTCAGGTAGATGGTATCGTTGAAAACCATGCTGCCCGCGCTGTGGATTGCATCGATAGCCACACTGGCGCCACCTGCTTCTATCGGAACATTAAAAGTATGCGTGCCTGACGATTCGTTGAATATACCTGTATCTATGTATTTAGAAGGATTTGTGTTCCGATAACCTGTTGCTATGCCTTTGCCGGTTGCCTGATGCGATAAAAGAAGTGTGGCTTCCGCAGCCAAAACCACAGGCTGATGTGTTCATCATGAAACTATTAGATGATGTATAGGGAATTTGAACAGGGTTTTTACTATTTTTACCGGCAAAATAATAAAACAATATGCTCATCATCGGAATAGCAGGAGGCTCCGGCTCGGGGAAAAGTACGGTAGTAAAAAAAGTGATTAAGCGCTTGTCGAAAGACAGTGTTTCGGTAATTTACCAAGACTCTTACTACAAAGATAACGGCCATCTGGCGCCTGAGGAGCGTTCGAAGATCAACTTCGACCACCCCAGTGCCATTGAGTTCAACCTTCTGGTGAAACATCTCGACATATTGCGTCAGGGACATGAAATCCCCATGCCAATCTATTCGTACCTAACCTGCGCCCGGGCAAAGGAAACGGTGCCGGTGCAGCCCAAGGAGGTAGTCATTGTGGAGGGGATTCTGATTTTGCAAAACCCCCGCCTTCGCGACCGCATGGACATAAAAATCTTTGTGGATGCCGATGCCGACGACCGTCTGATGCGCATCATTTACCGCGACATCAAGGAAAGGGGGCGGTCGTTCATCGAAGTTCTCGAACATTACGAACGGTTTGTGAAGCCCATGCACCTTCAGTTTATAGAGCCAACCAAGCGCTATGCCGACCTTATAGTGCCTCAGGGCGGTGATAACCTGGTGGCCATTGACCTGATTACTTCCATGATCAAAATGACCCAAAACAACCGCGAGGCCATCAAATCCTCCGACCTTTCAAGATGATAATCTACAACCTGCACACCCACTCTTGCCGGGACGATGGCAAGGAAACCCCCGAAAGCTATCTGCATGCTGCAAAAACACTGGGGCTCTCTGCCATTGGGTTTACTGCCCATGCGCCCATTCCCGACCCTCCCCAGTGGTGCCTTAAGCCCGAAAACCTACTGGCATATACCTCCGAAATACTCAGGCTGAAAAAGCTGGCAGGCAATGACCTGCAAGTATATCACGGGCTGGAAATTGATTATATACCCCACTTGTCTGCCGATTTTGCAGGATGGAGACAATGCATGCAACTGGACTACTGCATCGGGTCGGTGCACTTAGTGAAAGGAGAAAATGGCATCTGGTTTATTGACGGCCCCCCCGAAGGATACTTCCAAGGCGTAAACACCGTGTTTGGAGGGGATTACAGGAAAGCCGTTACGGCATTCTATCACCAAAGTATGGAAATGGTATTAACCCAAAGCCCGGATATAATCGGGCACCCCGACAAGGTGAAAATGCACAACAAAGAGCAACACTTCAGTCAGAACGAACCCTGGTACAGGGTGCTTACCGAAAAACTCATTGGTGCGTTAAAAGAAAAGGGAACCATTGTTGAGTTAAACACCCGGGGCCTCTATACGGGCAAATGCAACGAGATGTTCCCGTCCACCTTTTTTCTGGAGCAGTGCCTGCACTACAAGCTGCCCGTGATGGTGAGTACCGATGCCCATCATCCTCAGCAGCTCAACAGCCACTTCCAGGAAGCCTGCAACCTGCTGAAAGACATAGGTTTCAAAAAAACCACAACCCCGTTTTTTGAAACAGAGCTATAGACATCCTCCAGGCTTGCTTGCCTGACACATGACGACCGGTTTGCTTCCCAACCAAAGATGCATCACAGTATTGCTTTCCGGCTGATTTTAGCACTACATTTGCAAAAAGGCTAAAACATGCGTATTCCTTTCAGAATCCCTTCCTTTTTTACCAACAAGTATGTGATTGCCTCCCTGGCTGCCTTGGTGTGGATTGTGTTTTTCGACACCAACAATCTGATTTTTCAATACAGGCTGCACCGGGAATACCGCCAGCTTCAAAGGGAAAAGCAGCACCTCACCCATGAAATAACCCGCGACAGTTTATCCACGGTACGGCTGAAGAACGACCCTGTGTATTTGGAGCGTTTTGCCCGTGAACGGTATATGATGAAGAGGGAGAATGAGGTGATCTACATTGTACCGGAGAAGGAGCCTTAGGTCAGGCGGGATCCACCACGGGCACTACCCTTATGCTTTTCCATTCGAATTCCGCCTGAAACTTTTCCAGAGTCTTTGTAAATGCCGCCTTAGCTGCAGGCAGTCTTTTCCCCCGGTCGAGCTTCACCAGTATGTGTTTGATGTACAAATTTTTTATCCTTGGCACCACAGGATATTCCGGCCCAAGCACTTTCCCTGGAAACAGCAGGCGCAAAGGGTCACAGAGCGTGGCAGCAGCCCGGTTGAGTTTTTCGGGGTCGCTGTGGTACAGTTTCACCAGGATGAGGCGGGTAAAGGGTGGGTAATGGTACTCCCTGCGTTGCTCCATCTGTGCAAGAAACATAGCATGGTAGTCGTTGTGTTTCACCTGCCCTATGATGGTATTTTCGGGGTTCCAGGTTTGGATTATCACCTTGCCCCTTTTTTGGTTGCGGCCTGCCCTGCCGCTCACCTGCGCCATGAGTTGGTAAGCCCGCTCATGTGCCCTGAAGTCGGGATACGAAAGCATGTTATCGGCATTCAGAATGCCCACAACCCCTACATTGTCAAAATCCAATCCTTTGCTTACCATCTGGGTACCTACTAAGATGTCGGTTTTGCGTGCCTCGAAGTTGGCAATGATGGCAGTATATGCGTGCTTGCCACGGGTGGAGTCTGTATCCATGCGATCGATGGTCGCATCAGGAAAAAACAGGGGCAGCTCTTCCTGTATCTTTTCGGTGCCAAAGCCCTTCATGTTCAAATGGGAAGACTTACAAACAGGGCATTCCTGAGGCGGCGAGATAGAGAATCCACAATAATGACACCTGAGACGGTTGAACTTCTTGTGATACACTAAACTCACAGCGCAATGCACGCAACCGGGCACCCAGTTGCACACATCGCACTCCAAACGCGGCGAGAATCCCCTACGGTTTTGAAAAAGAATGACCTGCTCCTTTTTGTCCAATGCCTCGCCAATGCTTTGCAACATCAAAGGGCTGAAATGCGACTTCATTTTTTTCTGCCTTGTGAGGGTGCGCAGGTCGGCGATAAGTATCTCCGGCAGCATAACGCCTCCATGGCGGTGGTTAAGCTCCACATACCCATACTTGCCTGAGGTGGCATTGTGGTAAGACTCTATGGAAGGGGTGGCCGAGCCAAGCAAAACTTTGGCGCCCGTCATGCTACCCAAATATATGGCAGCATCGCGGGCATGGTAGCGGGGTGCCGGATCTATCTGCTTGTAGCCCGGCTCATGCTCCTCGTCCACAATAATCAGACCCAGTTTTTGGAATGGCAAAAACAGCGCCGACCTGGGTCCCAGCACCAGATCGTATGAAATGATTTCTCCACCCGATGGCACCCCCCCTCTCAACAGGTTGGTCCACACCTCTGCCCTCTCGGCCGGGTTGAAGCGTGAATGATACACCCCTGCCCTGTTGCCAAAGCGCTTTTGTATGCGGCTGATGATTTGGGTGGTAAGTGCTATTTCGGGAAGCAGGTAGAGCACCTGCAAACCCCGCTGAAGGTATTCGGAAATCAGGCTGGTATAAATTTCTGTCTTGCCGCTCGAGGTTACTCCATGCAGAAGGGTTACTCCGTGGGTGCTGAATGCCGAGGCAATCAGTTGTAATGCATCCTGCTGGGGTGGGCTGAGTTGGAGTATGTCTCCTGAAGAAGACAGATGGGCAAAACGGCTGGTTTCCTCCTTGTATTCCTCAAAAACACCCTTCTGCACCAAAGACGAAAGGGCACTTCGCCCCCCTTTCAGCCCGGCGAGCAATTCCGGAACCGCCACCTTGCTCTTACGGGAGGTGAACACCCCCGAAAGTTGCACAAAACGAAGCATCACCTCAAGCTGCCGGGGCGCCTTTCTCTCTGCAGCCTCAAACACCTCCTTTAGCTGCTCTTCATGGGTGTAAGGCCCGGTGAGCTGTACATATTTTTGATAAGACGGCAGAACGGGTTCTTCCAGATGATCGTGGAGCATCACAACTTTGCGCTCCACAAGCGATTGTATCATGGGTAGCACGGCCTGCATTCCGGCAATGTCGCGCAGTTCAGAAAAACTGAGCCGTTTTTTATTGATTAATGCCTGTACCAGAGAGAATTCCTTTTCGTTGAGTTCTTCACTGTCCGGGTCGGCTTCGGGGTGCAGCATTATCTGGGTTTCGCCCGACAACTTCAGCGCCGGAGGCAAGGCAGCGTTCATCACCTCACCCAAGGTACACATGTAGTAAGAAGCCATCCATTCCCAGAATGAAAATTGACCCTCTTGTACCACAGGTTCGGTATCGAGGAGCGAGAGGATGTATTTTACATGAAAGCCTTTGGGTGGATTGCTGTGTACACTGCGGATAAGGCCTGAAAGCACCTTGCGTGCTCCAAACTGCACCACTGCCCGTATGCCGGGCTTCACCAGATGGTTCCACTCATACGGAACTCTGTAAGTGAAGCATCCCTTCAGGGGGAGTGGCAGCAAAATATCGCAAAAAAGCGTGATACGATCCATTCACCAGACTATTGAGGGCAGGCGGAATTAGTCGCCCATGCAGATTCCAATGCCACGGGCAGTTGTAACCAAATCAGAGCTTGGGTCCACAAAGTTGTAATGGCTAATAGCTTCTGTGAAGGGTACTGATACGATATTGGGGTGCCTGTAGGCCACCATTTTGCCAAACTCCTTCTGCAATACCATTTCGAATGCCTTGGCACCAAATTGTGTGGCCAGAACCCGGTCGTATGCGATGGGAGTTCCTCCCCTCTGCAGGTGACCCAGCACCGTCTCACGCATATCGGTTTCCAGCCCTACCCTTTTCAAATCGTGAATGAGCTTTGATGCCACGCCGCCCAGTCTGAGGTTTTCATATCCCACCTCTGTGCTTTTTTCAGCTACCATCTCACCTCCTACGGGCATTGCCCCTTCGGCTATTACAATGATGGCGTAGCCGCGCCCCCGGTGAAACCTGCTGTATATCTTGTCCATCACCTTACTGATGTCGTATGGGATTTCGGGAATAAGGCACACATCTGCCCCTCCTGCCACAGCGCTATGCAGTGCAATCCATCCGGCATAACGGCCCATCACCTCCAGCACCAGTACCCTGTTGTGGCTGGCAGCCGTGGTTACGAGTTTGTCAACAGCTGTGGTAGCTTCCTGCACGGCAGTCTGAAAGCCGAAGGTGAAATCGGTTGCCAACAGGTCGTTGTCGATGGTTTTGGGCACCCCGATTATGTTCAACCCTTTTTCGTACAGGCGCTGTGAAATTCTCTGCGAGCCATCGCCACCGATATTGATCACGGCATCCACACCCAGATACTGCAGCCTGCGCAGCATTTCGTCCGACCGGTCGGCCTCACCCCAGGTATTGTCGGGATTTTTGATAGGCCAGGCAAAGGGACCACCCTTGTTGGTGGTGCCGATAATGGTACCTCCTCTGATATGAACGCCTGCTACTTCCTTTTCTGTGAGCACCACAATCTCGTTTGGCTCGTTGAGTACGCCGTCAAAAGCGTTGATACTTCCAACCACTTCCCAGTCGCGCTCTCTTGCGGCGCGAAGCACTATAGCCCGTATTACGGCATTCAGCCCGGGGCAATCGCCACCACCGGTGGCCAATAAAACTCTTTTTCTCATTTTTTTTTGAAAACTATGTTTTGAAAATCCTCTTTTCTCAGTTCGATAACAATCAACAGCGTTTAACTGCTGCATTCCGATGGCTCACAGATACAAAAAACGCCATTTTGAAACAAACGGCAAAGGTACAAAAAAACCAAAGAAATTCGCACATGTCCAAAACCAAGGCCCGCGGTTTGTCAAAGATGTGCAAAAGAATTGTCATGACTCCATGGGTGGAACATCCAGTCGCTTCCTTTTGGGACGAGTGGCTATCACATGGTCCTTATGGGTGCCTTTGAACAGATCAAACACCATAAATTTACATTCCAGTGATCCATTGAAAACGGTAGTGCGCGTTTGGGATTTGAGGCCAATGGACTTTATGGAAGACACATCCGAACTGATGATGCCGGCTTTGTAGCCCGGGTAATGGAATTTCAGGGTGTCGCCAATCCTTTTGTAATAATCTTCCAAATCGTCCCTTTTGAGTCTTTGGCCATAGGGCGGATTCAGCACAACCCATCCCGGAGCCGCAGGAGGCAGCAGCCGGAAGAAGTCAGACCTTTGCAGCTTGATTTGTCCGAGAAGGCCTGCTTCCATCATGTTTTTACGGGCCATTTCTACCGCTTTGGGGTTGAGGTCAGAGGCATGAATGGGAACCCTTTTGGTGATCTCATTCTTTTTTGCCTCTTGCACTATGTCGTCCCACAGAACGGAGTCGAAGTCGGACCAGTGCCCGAAGCTGAAGGAGCGCCCCCTGGAACCCGGTGCTATGTTGTTGGCCATATAAGCAGCCTCAATGGATAAAGTGCCGCTGCCGCACATGGGATCAACGAACGCACTGGTTTTGTCCCAGCCCGAAAGCATGATAAGCCCTGCGGCCAGAACCTCGTTGAGGGGAGCCTCGCCTCCCTGCCGCCTGTATCCCCGCTTGAATAAAGGCTCGCCACTGCTATCCAGAGATACGACGCATTTGTCGCCATTCACATAAACATTGATGCGAATGTCGGCATCGTCTTTGCTCACCGTGGGCCGTTGGCCGCACACATTGCGAAAATGGTCGGCTATGGCATCTTTGGTAAGCTGTGCCAGGTACAGGGTGTGGGAAAACAGTTCGGTGCGCGTAGCCACAGAAGTTATCACTATGCTTTTTGAAACAGGAAAGTATTGCTCCCAGGCCATTGCTGCAATGTAACCATAAAATTCCTCACGCGTCCGAAAGCTGAATACACCGATTTCGCGCAACACGCTTATGGCTGTACGGCAATGCATATTCGCTTTGTAAATGTCCTTCAATGTCCCGGAAAAGGAGACCCCCCGTCGAAGCATTTCCAGATCAGTGATGCCCAACTCCCGCAACTCACCGGCGAGAATATCCTCCAGTCCGGCAAGGGTTTTTACTACTACTTTGTATGTTTCTGTCATCACTGTAAAATTCCGTTAAGGATTACCTTTTCCACCTTGTTGCTGCCATAGGCGTAAGGCAGGAATGCGTAGGAAGGTATGGGTTTGGTAATAAAAAGGTTTGCCTTTTTCCCTTTTGAGATGGAGCCCAACTGGTCGTCAACACCCATTGCGTAGGCTCCGTTTATTGTTACCGCATTGATGATTTCTTCGGGGAGCATTCTGAGAAGTATGGCACCCAGCGACATGACCAACTGCATATTGCCTGAAGGTGACGAACCCGGATTGAAGTCGCTTGCAAGCGTTACGGGCAGCCCTGCTTCTATCATCTGCCGTGCGGGCGGATAGGGCAATCCCAGAAAAAGCGCAGCACCCGGGAGCAAGGCAGGCATGGTGTCGCTTTGCAACAAGGCTTGTATCTCTTCTTCTCCGGAGCGTTCCAGATGGTCCACAGACAAGGCGTCGTATTTGACACCCACCTGCACACCGCCCGAAAAGTCGAGCTCATTGGCATGTATCTTGGGTTTCAGGCCATGCTTAATACCGGCCATGAGGATGCGCTCTGTATCCTGGGGGGTGAAAAATCCTTTGTCGCAAAACACATCAATAAAGTCGGCAAGGCCTTCGCCTGCCACTACAGGTATCATCTCGTTGATGACCAAATCCACATAATCGCTCTGGCGGCCTTTGTATTCAGCCGGAACGGCATGGGCACCCAGAAATGTGGCCTTAATGGTAATCGGACTCTCCTCACGAAGCCTGCGTATCACCCGCAGCATTTTGAGTTCGCTCTCTGTAGTAAGACCATATCCACTCTTGATTTCCACAGCACCTGTACCTAAGCTTTGTATCTCCTCCAGCCGCAGCCAGGCACTGTCAAAGAGTTCCTGCTCCGATGCAAGCTGCAGTCGCCGGGCCGAATTAAGGATTCCACCTCCGCGCCGGGCAATTTCCTCGTAGCTGAGACCTTTGATTTTGTCAACATATTCTGCTTCGCGGCTTCCGGCATACACCAAGTGGGTATGGGAGTCGCAAAATGCAGGCATTACTAAGCACCCGGAAGCATCAATCACCCGGGAAGCCCTGCCGGCATAAACTTCCGGCAAGCCGGAGTCTGAACTTTGGTGGGAGCCAAAGTCCTGTATCAGGCCTCCCTCAATGAACAACCATGCATTATCCAATACCGGCAGATATTTCATCTGCTGCCCTGCAACCTTGGCGGGGGGATCTGGCCTAACCTGCAATAAGGATTTGATGTGGGTAATCAGAATGCTCATAAAAACGAAGATTTGTAAATCACCAAGGCTTTAATTCAGGAAAGCAAACCATTAAAATAAAATTCTGTATTGCGGAATGATCATAAATGGCAATTGATTTACAAACTTGCCTTCACCTGTGCGCGTATTGAAAGTTTCGCTTAGAATGTTCTTGTTGTTAAACAGGTTTGTTATTTCAACACCCCACTCCTGGGTCATCCTCCGCCTGTTTGAACGGTAAGTAATTCTGAGGTCGGTTTTGTTATAATTGGGCAACTGAATGTCGAAAGCCCTGTTGTAATTCCAACTCTGCGCAAATTCCCGGGTTTGTGAATTAAAAACAGCAACCCACGGAGTTGTCCTTTTGCCACCTGCAATAGTGGTTTTAAGGTCAATTGATATTGAGCGTTTTACTCCGGGATTATGCCTCCCAATAGAGAACTCTTTGCCCACTAAGACATTTAATACATAATTGTTGTTGAATGCTGAGTTGAAAACCTTACCGTTACTACCGGTAAATTTCGACTCGAACAGCGACCCGGTTACAAGGAAATAGTAGCCCTTATTCAGGAACCGCTCCACAGTCAGTTCCACCCCGTAATTTGTGCCTATGCCATCATTTACCAGAAATTCGGGCGTTTGAAAAACGAAACTTGCCCCATTGTTAAGCATTGAAAAGCTATTGCTCTCAATGGCATCAACAGGTGCGTCGAATATACTTTGGTAATAAGCTTCAAGTTTAATCCTTGTGAAGGGGTTGATTTTGAAATCATATCCTGCTACAAAATGGTGGCTTTTGGTAAGACCCAGATTGTGATTGGTTTGTGTATATGTACCATCAGCATTGGCTTTTTGAAAAAAATAAACAAATAGCGGCGATATCTGGCTATGCAGGCCATAGCCAAAGCTAATAGTGTGCATTGGGGCAATCCGGTACCGGAGGCCAATACGAGGTTCGAGAGAGGAACTATTGTTGAAGGTGAAATGATTGTAATGAAGTCCCATATTTAGTGTAAACTGGTTGGAAGGGCGGTAGTTCCATTGCAGGTGGGAACTGATAAGCCAGGTTGTTCCTTCGAAGTCAATTTGGCTGCGGTATTCATCAAAATCTTTACGCCAAACTCTGTCGTAAAGATCGCTCAGCATCATTTTGGCCGATACGCCACCCCTCAAACTATGCTTAGGATTAAAGCGATGATTCAGAATAGCCGAAGCGCTGAAACGATTATCATCTAAAGCCGATTCAAAAAAACGAAATCTTTCTAGCGATAAGCTCAGTGTATCCACTTGGGTGTATGTCCTTTGCCCCTTTGCTGCCAAAGTAACTTTTGCAGAAGTATTGGTATTGAAAAAATAGTGCGATGAAAGGCCAATCACACCCATGTCGGTTCCCGTTGTAATATCAATGCCCTCGCCGCCATAGAAGTTTATATCATCAGGATTCTTTTTACTATCCCAAATTTCTATGTCGCTCAAACCACCCAAACCGAAAACTGAAATGTGTCCCAACGAAGTATTCGGAAAGTTAAGTTTAAAAGATAAATCCTGATAGTATGGAATCCCAACCGTTCCAAAGTCTATACCTAATGCCGAAAAAACCCCCATGGTAGAGTATCGGTAGTTTACCAAAAACGATGAACCCTTGTTGCGCATTATAGGTCCTTCGGCTCCCAGTTCGAAGCCATTGAAACCAATCTGCCCCAAAAACTCGTACCGTTCGTTGTTGCCGCTACGCATACGCAAATCGAATACTCCGGAGAGTGCATTGCCAAACTCGGCAGGGAAGGCTCCCGTATAGAAGGTTGAGTTGGCTAATAGTGTATTGTTGAGCATACTAACAGGGCCGCCCGTTGAGCCCAAATTACCCCAATGATTCGGGTTATGTATATTAACTCCCTCGAGGCGCCACAATAAGCCCAATGGCGAGTTGCCACGAATAATGATATCGTTTCGCGAATCATCAATCCCAACCACACCGGCAAAGTTTGCCGCCATACGGGCAGGGTCGTTTCTACTGCCAGCATAACGCTCGGTTTCTTCGACAGTAAACACCCGTGCGCTCCCTATTGCCATTTGGTTTATTGGAGTTGTCTTATCTACGGTATGAGTTATTTTAACCTCTCCAAGTGCCATAATCAACTCGTTCATGTAAATATTCAGAATAAGTTCCTTACCCGCCTGCAAATTTATGTTTTGCATCACCACATCCTGATAGCCCATAAATGTAGCCCTCAGGCTTACCCGACCTATTTCAACATTCCCGATACGGAAATTTCCCTGCTCATTTGTTGTTGTTCCAATAATTTGATCAGAAACTGTTAAAACAATGTTGGCTCCCGAAAGTGGATTACGGGTTTGGATATCCATTACCGTTCCGCGAATAGTCTGGGTTATTATCTCGGCTCCGGCGTTTACTACCATAAGGATTAACACCAATATCGTAAGAAAAATTTGTTTCATTTCTTAGTTTTTTGGGTTGTCGAAAATGGGGTAACTTCTCTATCCGTAAATTTTACTTTTTTTAAAGGTCTTAAAGGTGTAAGAAAACCTAACTCAAAGCAAGGGAAGCGAGAATTCGGCAAAATACTATTGCGAAGACTCAAATTTCGCTGACAGCAAGCAAATCATGTATCATTTGTGTCTTAAATCATTGCAGGAATTCCTGGGATCAAGCCGGCAATCATAAGAAATGCCGTTGTAACAACAAAAGTAACTACCGGGATTACCAGACGGTCCACAGTGGATAATGCCCGTGCACGATCGGTATCAAAAACGCCCAAATTATCGAGAAGCATGGCCAGAGTCCAACCAAACACAGGATTTACCAACACTGAGCTGATGATACATATTCCTGCTCCTTCGGCGTCCTTTGTAGATTTCACCATCGCCATTCCTACTTCGAGCAATGGCAGGAAAACCCCAACTATCAAGGCAACCCTGAGGGCAGGCTCCCAAACCGCTAAATCCATGGGATAACCCAGAATTACGGCCAAAATACAGAACATTCCGGTAAGTATAGCTCCTCCGGGAATCGGCCGTTTTGCAATTCCGGCAGGAATCATATATGTACCCCATGATGAGGTGACATTGCCTCCACCTAAAACGCTTCCGACAGCCTGCCGAATTGAGCAGTTTACCATGGTATCATCAACATTCATTAGGGTTTTTTCGCTTCCTTTGGGATAATTCATTTCCTGAAACACCCTGTGACCAAGAAAATCAGGAGGCCACATTGCAATTGCCAGAGCCGCAAAAGGTACCACTGCCAAAAAGTGTTGCAGATTGGGCAAGCCTAATTTCCATCCTGTATCCTCGCCCCACCAATACATGGGGTTCAGATTGGGAATACCGGGTGAGGTTTCAAAGCTAAACGGCGCGCCCATAGCTAAAGCAATGAAAATAGCCAAACCGGTACCCAAGGGTATGGCCAGCCATCTCTTTCCAACTCTTGCCAGAATTGCATATAGCAAAATAGTGATTGCAATTACCACAAAAAATACGCTCTCCATACCAATGCCCACCGACCATTGTCTAAAAGAATTCATTTGGGCCAGCAGTCCGGTAATACCTAAAATGATCAACAACCCTGCACTAACGCTGTTTCCTGTAAGATTCACCAATCGGGAACCTCCTTTTGCTAGACCAAGAATCAAACCGAACAGACCTATCATTACGCCTAATGCCAGAGGATGCCCACCTGCAAGTACAATCAATCCGATGAGAGGAATGAGTGGCCCGTGGGTGCCTGGGAGGTTTGCCCGTGGATTAAAAAATCCACTTATGGGTATTACAAACAAAATTGCAACCAACAAGAGTTCAAACCTAACATTTTCCACGATAAATTCGGGAGTAAGACCAAATCCGGCAGCAAATGCAGAAACAACGGCTGTAGTCAATACGATTTTGCCAATGGTGCCCGAAATAGCAGGAACCAAATCTTCGAACTCGAAACGGAAATCCCTGCCGGGAAGGTTTAGTTTCCACCTTTTGGGGTTCATTACTTTTAGTTCATTTTCCAAATACTCTCTCCTGGAAAAAAACTCTTTTGCGGGTTTTCGATTTTTGTTATATTCGCTCACCTGTCCATATTTTAAGTTAATTAAGAATGGATTGATTGACTCAAATTTTTCATGCAAGGGCTATAAAATCAACGATGTTGCAATACTGTTGCTCAAAAATTATTGTTTCAGAAGGGTTGACAGACAAGAAACCCAACTTTTAAACAGGCTGCAAATATATTGCTTTTTCTAAACTGATAGAGAAATTTTTCCCTAATGTTGAATCCGTTTACTTCGTAATTTCAATCAGAAAAACGCAAAGGGTTGGAGAAGCATTACGATGAGATGCCAGCACCTTACATTTTTCCAAAACCTCATGGTATAGCAAAAAACTATCAAAACACCTGAGTTGCGTTGCAATCGAAACCGCAAACGATTGCAGAAAATTTTCAAAAACCTTACAATCAAAGATTAAGGCGGCCAAAAGTTGCTTATATTTGAATTTTGGGTTTTTCCAACAATTTTGCGAGTAAGTTTGTGCGATTCACAATTAATTTGAATTTTAAAAACCACCTTTAATACCAAACTGAATGAATATGAAACATTTACAAGTACTACTGGCATTCATGGCCTTTATGCTATTTGCGCCGCAATTGGCAACGGCTCAGGTAGTAACATCAGTACCGGCTTTGCCTACAGCCAACGACCGCGTGGTGATAACCTTCCATGCCGATCGCGGCGATCAGGGGCTCATGAATTTCACGGGAGATGTATATGCCCACACAGGAGTTATTACCAATTTAAGCACAGGACCTTCGGACTGGAGGCATGTCATAGCCGGCTGGACTGTCAACGATCCAAGGGCATTGATGACCCGAACCGGTCCCAACACTTACACCCTGACCTTAGCACCATCAATCAGGGCTTTTTATAATGTTCCGGTTGAGGAAACCATTCGGCAACTGGCATTTGTTTTTCGTAGCGCAGATGGCACCCGTACAGGCAGGGCAGTAGGCGGAGGTGATATATTTCATGATGTGTTTCAACCTGGTCTTCAGGTTTCGTTCACCTCACCGATTGGCCACCAGGTTCTTTATGAGCGCAACTCGAATGTTCCCATAAGCGTTTCGGCTCTTCAGGCAGACTCGATAGCTCTTTTTGTAAACAGAATCCGGGTGGCAAGCACCACAGCCGGCACCTTAAACCACACCTGGGTGGCCACTGCAACAGGCAGATTCAATCTCAGGGCAGTAGCTTACAGTGGGCAACGAACCGTGGCCGACAGTACGAACTTTTTTGTAAGGCCGGATGTGGTAGTGGCTGCCTTACCCACAGGGGTAATCAACGGCATCAATTATATCAACGATAGCACAGTAACTCTTGTGCTTCACGATCCTCCAGGAGCAAAACGACATGCATTTGTAATTGGTGATTTCAACAACTGGCAACTTTACGAAGACTACTTCATGCGCAGAACTCCTGATGGACGACGCTTTTGGGTAACCATCACGGGATTGGAGCCTCGTAAGGAATATGCTTTCCAGTATCTCATCGACGGATATTTGCGCATTGCCGACCCATATACCGAAAAAGTTCTTGACCCCTGGCACGATCAGGAAATTATTGACGAGGGAAGATACCCCGGCCTGATCAGGTATCCCCATGGAAAGACTACCCATGCCGTTGCAGTGCTTCAAACAGCGCGTCCCCCATTTCAATGGCGCAACAACAACTTTGTTCCTCCTGCTGAGGAAGACCTGATTATTTATGAGTTGCACATTCGGGATTTTATGGAAGGCAACAACAACACATACGCAGGGGTGAGAAGCCGCCTGCCATATTTGAGAGATTTGGGTATTAATGCCATAAAGTTGATGCCCATAGCCGAATTTGAAGGTAACTCCAGTTGGGGCTACAACAATGCGTTTTTCTTTGCCCCTGATAAGTACTACGGCCCTCGCGATGAGCTGAAAAGGCTGATTGATGAGGCCCATGGAATGGGCATAGCTGTGATTCTCGACATTGTGTGGAATCACAGTTTTGGGCAATCGCCACTGTTGAGAATGTATTTTGATGCTGCCAATAATCGTCCGGCCGACAACAATCCCTGGTACATGGACCAGATTTTTGCAAATCCTGCAATGCAATGGGGCTACAAATTTGACCATGGCAGCCAATACTTCAGAGATTTTATGGACAGGGTAAACCGCCACTGGATGGAGGTATATCGCTTCAGCGGGTTCCGCTTCGATGTATCCAAAGGATTCACTACCCGCTTTAAAGGACACGATGATCCCTGGGGCAGTCGTTTCGACCAGGAGCGCGTTGACAACCTTGTGCGACTCTTCAACCACCTCCGGTCAGTAAACCCAAGGGCATTCGTGATACTCGAACACCTTGCCGACAATAGCGAAGAAACCGTTCTTGCCGATGCCGGTATGATGCTTTGGGGCAACATGAACTTCAACTACAGTGAAGCTGCAATGGGATGGCACGCAGATGGCAGGTCGAATTTTAGTTGGGCATCGCACCGAAATCGCGGCTGGCGGTATCCAAGGCTGATTGCATATATGGAAAGCCATGATGAAGAACGCGTGATGTTTCGATTGCTGAACTTTGGCAACAGGGCGGGAACATACGACACCCGGGAACTTGCCACTGCCTTGCGAAGGGTAGAACTTGCAGCTACTTTCCTGTTCACCATACCCGGTCCGAAAATGCTTTGGCAGTTCGGAGAGCTTGGTTACGACTTCTCCATAAACCGTTGCCCCGATGGCACCATCAACCCCGCTTGTCGTACCGATCCAAAGCCTGTCAGGTGGGACTATTTCAACGACTGGCGCCGAAGGAGGCTGCACGATGTATTTTCGCTTCTTTTCCACCTGAGAAGAAATCACGAAGTATTCCGCACCCGCGATTTTCATATGGATGTTGCCGGAGAGGTGAAACGGATTTATCTGAATCACACAAGCAGGAATGTTCTGATTATCGGAAATTTTGGAGTTACTCCACATACCACGCCAGGACACTTCCAGCATGCAGGAATATGGCATGAATTTTTCACAGGCCAACCCCGTAATGTTACCCACCCCGAAATGCCCCTAACCCTTCAACCGGGTGAATACCGAATGTATTCTACCGTGGCATTCCCGCCTCACGGGCTTCCCTTAAGCACACCTGACCAAATAGCACCGGCTACCACAGAAATCAGGGTGTTCCCCAATCCATCGGCACAAGGATTTTGGTTTGAAGTGCCTGTAAAAGAAGCGGGACAAATGACTCTCGAAATTTTAAACCTTACCGGGCAGACCGTCTTCAGAACAACCCAGCAAGCTATGCCCGGCAGCAACACATTGTTTTGGGAAGGTTTTGCCGGACAAAACAACAAAAGAGGTCTGTATTTGTACAGGATTATTGTGGGCAGTCAGTCATTCACAGGTAGAATTTCCGTGAAATAGGCTGTGATTGGTTATAAGAAAAGCCGCCAAATTGGCGGCTTTTCTTATAACCAATCAATCATAACTATTAACCAAAACACCACCATCCTTCTCCCATAATCGTGCCACAAATGCATCTTCCGCTGCGTTTTTAGAAATTCGCAACCATCTGAAGCACCAAGCGAGGAACTAAGAATTTTTCCGAGCAAATCCTATCTTTGTAGCACAAACACCAATTATGAGAATTGTATCTTACAATGTAAACGGCATTCGGTCGGCCATTTCGAAAGGATTTCTTGAATGGCTTTCTTCTGAGAACCCCGATGTAATATGTCTGCAAGAGACCAAAGCCCAGTATGAACAAATCCCTGTACAGGCATTTGAGCAGATTGGATATAAAACCTACTGGCATTCGGCCGGGAAAAAGGGTTACAGCGGGGTGGCCATTCTTTCAAAGGTGCAGCCTGACCATGTTGCCTACGGAATGAATCATCCATTGTATGACTCAGAAGGCAGGGTGATCAGAGCCGATTTTGGCAACCTTTCGGTAATGAGCGTATATCACCCCAGCGGCACCACAGGGGAACTTCGCCAAGCATTCAAAATGCAATGGCTTGAGGACTTTTATCAATATCTTCAAAACCTACGCACGATAAGGCCAAGAATAGTGGTATCGGGCGATTTTAACATCTGCCACAAGGAAATAGACATACACGATCCTGTAAGAAACGCTACAAGCTCGGGCTTTTTGCCCGAAGAAAGAGAATGGATGACCCGGTTTTTAGCCACAGGCATTATTGACACTTTCCGGCATTTTCACAAAGGTCCACACCAGTATTCATGGTGGAGTTTCCGTTCGGGCGCAAGGCAACGAAATTTAGGTTGGCGCATAGATTACCACATGGCAACTGAAAATCTGCTGCCTGAATTGGAATCGGCCGGCATTTGGCCACATGTGATGCATGCCGATCACTGTCCTGTTTGGTTGCAATTAAAAAACAATTCTCAGCCCTTGGTTTTTTGACAATTCAACACCTTGCAATGCAATAACAATCAACCCCATTCTCTAACTTAAAAATAATACACATGCAGAAAATCACAATGATTATTATACTGGCAGTAAGCCTTTTTTCATTTTCCTGCGTATCATCCAGAAAATTCCAGACCTCAGAAGCAGAAAGAAATCGCCTGTCAGAGGCGAACGCCACCTTGACCATGGAGTTGGAATTGGCTACCGAAAGCATGAATCTTTTGGTCAGGAACAACGCTACCCTTCGACAAGACACCACCAGGCTCGGACAAGTGCAAAGGGAGCTCACTGCCAACCTGCAATCGCTTAGAAGCACCAACTTGCAGCTTCAAGAGCAATTGGATCGATTAACAACGGGACATGCAGAAGAAATTCAAGTTGCATTGACTCGTCTGAAGGCAGCTCAGAATGATTTGCAGTCAAGAGAAGATCAGGTTTGGAGACAGGAAGCGGAGGTAAACCGCCTTATGGCAGATTTAAACACAAAAGTTGCCCGGGTAGATGATTTGGAGAACATCCTGAAACGGCAGGAGGAGGCTGTGCAACAATTGAGGCAAACAGTAGCTAACGCACTATTGGGATTCGACGGTAGAGGACTTACCGTGCAGGTACGACAAGGGAAAGTGTATGTTTCGCTAGAGGAGAGCCTACTTTTTGCCTCGGGTAGCGCCACCGTTGACCGTGCTGGGCAAACCGCTCTTGTGGAATTGGCCAAAGTGCTTGAAGCGAATCCGGATATTACAATTATGATAGAAGGCCATACCGACGATGTTCCACTGCGGCCTGGCGGCGCCATTCGAGACAACTGGGATTTGAGTGTTCTGCGCGCAACAGCCATTATCAGAATTTTGCAACGATCAGGAAACATCAACCCGCAAAGATTTATTGCTGCCGGAAGAGGGGAGTTTCACCCCATTGATCCGGCAAGAACCTCGGAAGCAAGAAGAAAAAATCGCCGCACCGAAATCATTCTCACTCCAAATCTCGACCCACTGTTCCGGATCATAGAAATGAGATAGATGGTCTATTCTGAGGATGCCCGGTAGTACAATTTCAAAAAAAAACTACATTTACATATTTGATTGTGTATTTAACTCCAAAGAGATTGCAATGAAAAACCTACTGCCCGATCTCTCGAATCTCGAACAAATGCTGCCTTCGGAATTTACACCCGAACAAAAAGCCCAGGCAAAAACTCTTTTTTACAAAAAATTGGCTGTGGCTGCCCATAAATTTTATGGAGGCAAAATGCAAACACTTCCGAAAGCCCCCGTTCCCGGCTTTAATTGGTTTAATGCCTGGTACACACCGGGTGTATCGAAGATTTCCACCTCAATCCGCGACAACAACGATGCTTCTTTCGAGTTGTCCAACAGAGGCAATCTGGTAGCGGTGGTGAGCGACTCAACGCGAGTGCTGGGCGATGGCGACTGTACACCCCCCGGAGGCTTAGGCGTTATGGAAGGAAAGGCTTTTTTGATGAAATATCTGGGCGGTATAGATGCTGTAGCACTGTGCATTGACAGCCGAAACGCTGACGGGCATAACGATCCGGAAAAGATTATTGATTTTGTGAAAATGTGCCAGCACAGCTTTGGGGCAATCAACTTAGAGGACATTTCCCAACCGAATTGCTATCGGGTTTTGGATGTGCTACAGGAAGAATGCGACATTCCCGTGTGGCACGATGATGCCCAGGGAACTGCTTGCGTAACTCTGGCGGCATTAATAAACGCGCTAAAGCTGGTAAACAAAACCATTGAAGATGTGCGGATTGTATATTTAGGTGCAGGAGCCAGCAATACCTCAATAGCCCGCATTATCAATGCAGCCGGGGCCGACCCTGCAAAATCGGTAATGTTCGACTCCCGTGGGGCTTTGCATAGTATGCGAACGGATATTGCAAATGATCCCCGTTTTTATCGCAAATGGGAGCTGTGCATCAGCACCAATCCTGGGCAGGTACAAAGCATTGAAGATGCCATGCAAAATGCTGATGTTCTGATAGCCCTCTCGAAGCCGGGCCCTGATATAGTGAAGCCCGAATGGATAAAAACCATGGGTCAAAAATCCATTGTATTTGCATGTTCCAATCCCGTTCCCGAAATTTACCCACACAAAGCAAAACAAGCTGGGGCATTTATCGTGGCCACAGGGCGTGGAGACTTTCCCAATCAGGTAAACAACTCCATTGGTTTTCCAGGCATTTTGAAGGGGGCTTTGCTGGTAAGAGCCAGAAAAATTACCGACAATATGGCAATTGCGGCTGCAAAAGCCATCGCCCGGTTCTCAGAAGAAAGAGGAATTTCTCCCGAAAACATTACAGCAAGAATGGACGAACCTGAAGTGTTTCCCATCGAAGCTGCCGATGTAGCCATTCAGGCCATTCAGGATGGGGTTGCCCGGATACATCTCACCTGGCAGCAGGTATATGACTTGGCAAAAGCAGATATTGACAATGCACGCCATTCAACAGAAATATTGCATTCTAACGGGGCAATACAACCGCCTCTTAATTCTGATATGCAGATTGCCCTGGAGGCAGCCATTGCAGAAGTAAAAAAATGACATAAAATAATCAATGATATTTTCGCTGAATGACAAAACATTCGGCAGGGCAAAACTGAAATTGTAATGATAGAATTTATTGACGGGATCATTGAGGAAAAAAACCCTGCCTTTGTGGTGGTAAACTGCAACGGGATAGGCTATTTCCTGAACATTTCCCTAAACACTTATGGCAAACTGCCCGACAATGGCCGGGCAAAAGTCTATACACAACAGGTAATCCGGGAGGATGCTCATTTGCTTTTCGGATTTGCAGAAAAAGAGGAGCGGGAATTGTTCAGGCTGCTTGTTTCGGTAAGTGGCATAGGACCCAATACGGCCCGTATGATCCTTTCGGCAATGAACCCCGTAGAATTGAAAGGCTCCATATCACAAAACAATGTTGCAAGACTCCAATCCATTAAAGGTATTGGGGCCAAATCTGCCCAAAGGATAATAGTGGATTTGCGAGATAAAATTGATAAAGAAGAAATCCTGCACACCGAAATTTTAGACAATTCAAACAATACTGCACATCAGGAAGCGTTATCTGCATTAGTAATGCTTGGATTTGCAAAACCAGCAGCCCAAAAGGTTCTAACTGCAATCCTTAAGCAAAAGCAGGGTTCTGCAATTTCCACAGAAGACCTGGTAAAAGAAGCATTAAAAAGTTTCTGAAAAGCTAAACAGCAATTACTTTGAATTTTGTCAGGCGCGTCTTAATGGTATTTTGGGGGTTTGGAATATTGGGGGCGATAGTATTTTTCGCTCTCGATGTTTTTTCTGCCCAGCGCGCTTTATATCAAACCCGAACTTTTTATTATCAATGGGCAGACACCTTAGGTGGCTCCACCGCTACTCCCCTGCCTTTTCCGTTGCCTGTACCCGAAGTCGGAGCTTTGCCTGCGGGCCGTGAAGGCAAAATTTTCCTTCCCGCCCCCTCCAACATTCGAACAGTAGTAGAATTTGACCCGGAAACAGGGATGTACATGAAATCGCTTCTGGCTGGCGACCGGCCCGTTGGCCGTCCTTTCCCAATGAGTTTCCAGGAATATTTGGATTTTGATATTGACAGGGCTTTGCGGGAAAACTGGCGGGCAATGACTACACGCACAGTGGTTCAGGAACGCGAAGGCCTCATACCCGAGCTCAGGGTTGGAGGTGATCTATTCGAAATGTTGTTTGGAGGAAGAACCATTGATATACGGCCTACCGGTTCGGCAGAGCTGATTTTCGGGGTAATGTCGAACCGGCGCGAAGATCCTGCATTGGATGAAAAACGAAGGCGCACAACCAATTTCGACTTTCAGCAAAGGATTCAGTTAGGGGTTGAGGCACAGATTGGAGAGAGAATCAATATTAGCACCAACTTCAATACCGAGGCCACCTTTGATTTTGAAAACCGGATGAAATTAGAATACCGGGGCACAGAAGATGAGATACTCCGCCTGGTAGAGGTAGGAGATGTGAGCCTGCCCTTGCCCGGCACCCTTATATCGGGGACCCAAGGGCTGTTTGGATTCAAGACACAGATGCAGTTTGGCAACACAACCATGACCAATGTGTTCTCGCAGCAACGAACAGAATCACGCACCATTGAGGTGCAAGGAGGAGCACAGACAACCCGGTTTGAAATACGGGCTGATGAATACGAGGAACGACGCCACTACTTTCTTGCGCAATATTTCAGGGATATGTATGATGGGGCCTTGGCACAACTTCCCCTTATTCTTTCAAACATTAACATAACCCGCATAGAAGTTTGGGTTACCAACATTGGGCCTGCCACCCGCGATAACCGCAACATACTGGCACTTGCTGATCTGGGCGAGGCACAGCCCTACAATCCCAATGTTGTCCCAACCGGAAGACTTCAGCCTTCAAACCAAACGAACAACCTGTATGCAGAACTTTCACAGTCACCCGTTAGAAGTTTATCGCAGGCTACGAGCTATTTGCAATCGAGGCCCGAAAGGTTTATTTCGGGTGTGGATTTTGAAACCACCGAAAACGCAAGACTGCTCGGCAGCAACGAATTTACTTTTAATCCCAGATTAGGCTTTATTTCTCTAAACCAGACCATCAGCCCGGATCATGTACTTGCAGTAGCATTTCAGTACACCATCGTTGGGGATGAGACTGTATATCAGGTGGGAGAATTTTCGACCGATGTAAACGCCCCCGGCACATTGTTGGTTAAAATGCTCAAAAGCACACAGACAGACCCTAAGCTTCCGATGTGGGATTTGATGATGAAAAATGTGTATAGTCTCAACGCATTTCAAATCAACCCCCAGGACTTCAGACTCAACATCTTGCACGAAAGCGAAGAGTTGGGGGTGAGGGTGGGATTTTTTAATGTAGGTGTAGTAGCCGGCCAGCCCTTAATCAGGCTCATGAACTTAGACAGGCTCAACACCCGCAACGATCCCTTGCCTGATGGGGTATTTGATTTTATTGACAATGCAGCAACACAAGGCGGCACAATACAGTCTTCGACCGGAAGGATTTTTTTCCCTGTAATAGAGCCATTTGGTTCCCATTTGCGAAGGGTTTTGCAGGACGAGGCCTTAGGCGACAAATTTGCGTTTGACTCGCTTTATACCACTACGCGCCATCGTGCACAGCAGTTCCCTGAACGAAATCGGTTTATACTGCAAGGCAGCTTCAAGTCTGCAGCAGGAGCCGAGATTTCATTAAACGCCATAAATGTGCCACGGGGCTCGGTAGTGGTTGCAGCAGGGGGTATTCCTTTGACTGAAAATGTGGATTACACGGTAGATTATATGTTGGGAAGGGTTCGTATTATCAATGAGGGGATTCTCAACTCAGGGGTGCCCCTTCGAATCTCGCTGGAGAGTGCAAATTTGTTCAATTTGCAGACAAAAACCCTTTTAGGAACACATATCAACCACCGCATCAGCGAGCATTTTAATATTGGAGCCACCTTTATGCAGTTATCCGAGCGCCCGTTAACGCAAAAGGTGAATTTTGGAAACGAACCCATTTCCAATAGCATCTGGGGCATCAACACTACCTATTCCACCCGGTCTGAAGGGCTTACCAGGCTACTGAACAGACTACCATTTTTCCGGGGTACAAGCCCATCGGAAATTACCTTCAATGCAGAGTTTGCGCATCTCATTCCGGGTCATTCAAGGCGCATTGGAGCTGCCGGAACATCATATATTGACGATTTTGAAGGGAGCAAGTCGGCCATTGATTTGAAAAATGTGCAAACATGGTTTCTTGCCAGTACGCCCCAGCACCAAACTACACCCGGCAAATTCCCGGAGGGGGCACCCGGCACAGGTTTGGCCTTCAGGTTCAATGCTGCAAAACTGTCATGGTATATTATTGACCCTTTATTCACACGGGTAACCAATCTTACGCCTTCACATATACGCCATGATGTAAATCAGCGCAGCAATCATTTTGTAAGGGAAGTGCTCCAAACCGAGATATGGCCAACAAAGGAAAGCCCCACCGGTATCCCATCGCCCATACCCATACTCAACCTTGCTTTTTACCCGAGTGAGCGGGGACCTTACAACTACGATACCAGACCTACTCCCTTCAGCAGAGGTGTGGGGCGCGACGGATTGCTTATAGACCCTCACACACGCTGGGGTGGCATAATGCGAGGTTTGCATATCACCGATTTTGAGGCCGCAAATGTAGAATACATTGAATTCTGGCTGATGGACCCGTTTGTTTATAACCCCAATCATGAGGGAGGAGATTTGTTTTTCAACCTTGGGAGCATTTCGGAGGATGTGCTGCGCGACGGCAGAAAGGCATTCGAAAACGGCCTGCCGGCAACTGCCGATCCGGTTAATATAGACACAACCCTTTGGGGTATCGTGCCTACGATTCAGGCCATCGTGAATGCGTTCGACAATAATCCCGCTTCCCGGCAGTTTCAGGATGTGGGTCTCGATGGGATGAGACTGGAGCAGGAGCAGCAATTTTTCAGGGAAAACTTTCTGGATGTCATTGCATCCATTCACGGAACCGGCTCAATGGCTTACCAGATGGCACTGAATGACCCCTCTTCAGATGATTTCCACCATTTCAGGGGGTCAAATTTTGATGCAGAGGGCATTAATGTGTTGAGCAGATACAAGCGATTCAATAAAATGGATGGCAATAGCCCTACTGCCGAGCAATCACCTGAGCCTTTTCCCACCTCAGCAACCAATTTTCCAAACAACGAGGATATTAACCGGGATGGCACCCTCAATGAGGCAGAAAGGTACTTTCAATACCGGGTGAGCCTTAGACCCAGAGATATGGTTGTTGGGCGTAATTACATCACCGACATCCGTGAAGCCAATGTTCGGTTGGCCAACAATCAGATAGAAACAGTGAGGTGGTTTCAATTCAAAATACCACTTCGTGACCCCAACCGCGAGGTTATAGGAAATATTCGCGACTTCAGGTCTATACGGTTTATGCGAATGTTTTTTAAAAATTTCGAAGAGCCCGTTGTTACACGATTTGCTGCGCTGGAACTGGTTAGGGGTACCTGGCGTACCTACGACCGCTCTCTGGTAAGCCCGGGCGAATATATTCCGGTTGACAACAGGGAAACAACATTTGAGGTGTTTACTGTGAATCTGGAAGAGAATGGTCAGCGGCAGCCTGTGCCATATGTCCTTCCGCCGGGAATTGAACGGGAGATAGACCTGGGCACTACAGCTTTGCAGCAGCGCAATGAGCAATCATTGGCACTGAGGGTTTCTCAACTCAAGGATGGTGATGCAAGGGCAGTGTATAAAACTGCAAACATTGATGTAAGGCAATTCAGAAGAATCAGAATGTTTACCCATGCCGAAGCATCGGGCAACTCCCAAGACCTCGAAGATGGAGACATCAGTATTTTTATACGGTTGGGTTCTGATTTTACAAACAACTACTACGAGTATCAGGTGCCACTCAAAGTAACCCCTTGGGGGACAAGCGCATTGAACGATAGGGGCATTTGGCCTTTAGAAAACGAAATAGATTTGAGCTTTTCTGCCCTCCAGGATCTCAAAATGCTCAGAAACTCTCTGGCACGCGATCCCGGGTCGGGCGTTTCTATTACACGACCATTCACACAACCTCAGGGCAACAATACAGTAACGATTGTGGGAACACCCACACTAAGCAATGTTATGGTGGTAATGATTGGGGTTAGAAATCCCAAGCGAACCGTGCATACCTTCGACGATGACGGAAAGCCCAAATCGGCGGAAGTGTGGATAAACGAACTACGGCTCTATGATTTTGAAGACCAGGGCGGCTGGGCAGCTACCGGAAGAATGAACGCAACACTGTCTGATTTGGGAAATGTAACCCTGGCAGGCTTCCTCAGCACTCCGGGATTCGGCGGGGTTGACCAAAGGATTAATCAGCGGTCCAAAGAGCAGATCAATTCGTTTGATCTGGCAACCAACATTGAACTGGGCAGGCTTTTGCCCGAAGCATTGGGTTTAAGAATCCCTATGCATTTTAGCATTTCTGAAAATGTAAGCAATCCACAATACAACCCCTTAAATCCCGACATATTATTTGAAAAGGACTTACAATCTTTCGAGACCCGCGAAGAACGCGATTCAATCCGGCATCTTGCACAAGATTACACGCGGCGCACAAGCATCAATTTTACAAATATAGGGGTAAACCCTTCAGGAGATGAGCCGCTCAGGTTTTTCGACATTGAGAATTTCGACTTTACTTATTCGTTCAATGAAGTATTTACCAGAAGCCCCGACCTGAAGTATGACGCCAACAGGTTTTGGAGGGCTGCCCTGGGATACAACTTTGCACCCAATGCCCGGCCTATTACGCCATTTGCGAATGTGGAGCTTTTTAGGCACAACGCCTTAGCTATATTGCGGGATTTTAATTTTTATCTGGTACCGCGTATGGTTTCGTTTCGTACAAACATTGACAGGTCGTATGCCGAGGTGATTATGCGCCCCAGGGGTGAGGGGCTGCTGGCCTTGGAACCAAACTTTATCAAAGATTTCTCCTGGAACCGGCTTTTTGATATTCGTTATGATTTGACTCGCGGGTTACGCCTGGAGTTTTCGGCTACTATGAATGCAAGGATTGATGAGCCGGAAGGACGCATCATGCGCGGGCAGGACGAATATGACTGGAAGCGTGATTCAATATGGCAGAGCATTAGAAGTTTTGGTCAACCCACATTCTATAGCCACAGGGCAAGGGCAATGTATGCAATACCCATACACAAGCTTCCATTTCTGGATTGGATTAATGCCACAGCAGAATATACAGGTACATTCAATTGGATAGCAGCCCCAAGAGCGGCAATAGAGTTGGGCAACACAATCGAAAACACTCGGGCAACACGCCTGAATATCAATGCAAATTTTGTTTCCCTTTACAATAAATTCGGGTTTTTACGAAGGGTGCAGCAAAGAGGCGGCCAACGCCCCGCCACTCCCGGGGGACCACGCCCCCCGGGGCAGCCTCAGGAAAACCAGCCTGAGGAACAAGACAACACTTTTAGGCAAATACTCAACGGAACACTACGGGTTTTAACGGGGTTTCGAAACCTGTCTGTAAATTTTACTGAAGGAAGCGGCACGCAATTGCCCGGCTTCCAACCCAGCCCTACCTTTTTGGGGATGAACTGGGAGGATATGGCACCAGGAGCAGGATTTATTCTGGGCAGCCAACAAGATATACGGCCCCAGGCAGCAGCCGGTGGTTGGGTTACCACAAACCCTATGCTGAATATACCTTTGATACAAAATACCAACCAAAACCTTACAGCTCGCAGCCTGTTTGAACCCATTCCCGACCTGAGAATTGAGTTTACGGTTTTCAGAAACTATGCCCGCTCGGCTTCGGAGTTTTTCAGGGCAAACGAATTAGGGCAGTTTGGCTCATCAAACAGAATGGAAAGAGGCAACTTCAGCATTTCTCACATTTCCTTTCGTTCCACCTTCGAGCGGCGGGATGCCCGAACCAACCAATCACCAAACTTCAGGCGGTTTTTGGATTACCGGTTTCAGATTGCCAACCAGCTTGCACAAAACAACCCCAACTGGGATAATACCAACGACTCTATCACGGGGTTTCCCACAGGATATGGCCCCACTGCGCAAGAGGTTCTGATACCGGCTTTTTTAGCCGCTTTTGGCGGCATAGAACCCGGGAATGGACCCCTCAGCCCATTCCTCAGGTTCCCTTTGCCGGCCTGGAGACTCACCTACGACGGGCTGACAAACATACCCGCTTTGCAGCGTGTGTTCCAGAGCATTTCCATTTCACACAGCTTCAGCAGCACATTTAATATTGGAAACTTTAACTCCAATATGAACTTCAGGGAGTCGGCAGACGGATTCCCCATGATGCGGGATGAAGTGCTTGGGAATTTTATTCCCAGATACAATATATCGCAGATATCCATTAGCGAGCAATTCAGACCCCTGATAAACATTGACATTGCCTGGCACAACAGCCTGCTTACCAGACTGGAAATCCGAACTTCCAGAGATATTGTTTTGAACTTCAGCAACAACCAGATTGCTGATGTTACAACTAACGAAGTAACTATCGGAACAGGATTCAGATTTCGGGACCTTGCACTTACCATTGCCCAGGGCGCCGGACGGCAAAGAATTCAAAGCGATTTGGTGCTCAGGCTCAACGCCTCCATCAGAACCAATCGCACGGTATTAAGAAAAATTGCGCAGGAAGTGGATTTGATTTCCAGCGGACAACAAGTAGTTACTATCAATGCTTCGGCCGACTATCAATTGAGCCCCAGAGTAAATTTCCGCTTTTTTCTCGACCGAACATTAAACAATCCCTTTTTGTCTAACCAGTTCGTTAATGTCAACACAAATGGCGGTATCAGCCTAAGAGTTATGTTGCGATAAAGCCAATCCCTGGAAATAAGTCCTATCCTTTAACAGACTCCAAATCAGGAAAAGGAAAACCCCCGACTTCAACCCCTTTTTCGCATAATGCCGTGATAATCTGTATAGTAGCTTTTTGCTTAGGCACTACTTTTCTTACATTTTATGTAATCGGGATTATATACTGTATGGTGTTTCGCTGTTTTTGATGCCCATAACCTGGTATATCTTTTTAAGGTGAAGCGTTAACCTTGATGGAATGCCATACATTTTTGCTGTCTTGATATGCTTCAGAATGCTAACTTGTGCATGAAGAAGTTCGTTGCG
>Ga0209316_100039_pt1 | contig 49197 bp, 50 predicted proteins | sample 3C3metaG_FD_184150 | JGI IMG/M metagenome (GOLD analysis project Ga0209316, IMG submission 184150) | Freshwater bacterial and archeal communities from Indian Creek, Illinois, USA - 3C3 metaG (SPAdes) (version 3) | ecosystem: Environmental > Aquatic > Freshwater > Unclassified | place: USA: Indian... | reverse complement strand
TTGGCTTTTGGCGAACTCAATTATACCAGAAAAGAGGGGGTCATTGTTTTTTATATTTAAAAACCATGAATCCCTTGATATATAGCATATTTTAATATAAATATAGTGTGATTTACTTTACACTAACGGTTAAATGTTGGAGGTATATAAAATGGGTCGGTTCAAGATAAAAAAGACTCGTACTTATAACCGGGCGTTGCCACTTATGATGCCCGCAGGAATTGCGCTTTATCATTGGTCGAGACCTTCTGATAAGCTTAAAATTGCAAAAATCCAATCAAAAGTAATGAATACGGCAAACTCTCCGGAATTTAAAAATGCGATATCGGAGATAACACCTTTTTTGGATATGGGCGTACAGCATAATCTATACACAATAATGGGTATTATAGATATATTGTCCGCTACGAAAAGCTTATCCGACGGCAGTTTTCAGAAACAGCACATAAAAATACCTATGATGGGTGAAACGAAACCAAGTATTCATACCGTCGTAAAAGTAATTAAGCGCATAAAGGCGGATGTAAACGGGCAGGTGCTTGACAATGCTATTTTATCATATGAGATCTCGGATAAACTTTTTGATATCATGCGCACGGGAAACAAGGATGACAGCCCGGTAGCTAAAATCACAAAGCGGTTTGATGAGCTGCTCTATACATTAAAGCCGCTGATACCCCAGAAATATTCGTCAAATATCGGTAAATTCACAAGGCTTATTAAGATCGCACAGGCTTTAAACGCAACTGATGAGATCCTGACAAACTCAGATGAGGACTTTATGAAAAACTCTGATACACATGATACCTATTCCGAGCCAAAAAAAGAAAATCCCCATACGGGATCATTTGATATGGTCGCAAAGCTTGTTTCTCTTTTGTCGTAGGGGAGGATTCCATATCCGCCTCACTTAAACAGTATCCTCGCTAATATTCTTTGAAGTAAGCGCACTTTTTACGGTAACGCCTTTTAGCTTCCCAAGTTTGCCGGTTAATGCGCCTATTTCGTCCGTCGTGCCTTCAACGATCAAGGATATAACAGAAATGTTCCTTTCCCTGTAAGGGATTCCCATGCGCCCTACTATGATCGATGAATGCCTGCTTATACAGCGGCTTATTTCTTCTCCCGATTCTTTAGGATTATCTACTACTATACCTACTACTCCGATTCTCTTTTCCATATACTCTCCTTTTAATGATAAGTGCGTCATCGGGGACATCAGATCTGTCCCATCGATGGAACCGTCCCCATTATTTGCTTTCCATAATTCCTATTTTATTGGTATAATAAAGTATATTTATGTAGGAGGTCAACCGTATTGATGCAGCAATTGAAGCGCTTGTTCATAAGAGGGCTTCTGGCTCTGATTCCTCTTGTCGCCACCATCTATGTTCTTGATTTTATATTCTCGTTTTTAGATGGCTTTTTGGATGTATTCATAAGAGGAATTTTCGGTATCGAAATTCCAGGAGTCGGTGCTTTAACAAGCATACTTCTCATACTTCTCATCGGATTTGTCGTTACAAATGTGGTAGGTGCGCGGCTAATCGCTTATTCTGAAAAACTGCTGCATAAAGTGCCTATAGCTCCCAAAATCTATTTTGCCATAAAACAGATAACAGACGCTTTTTCCATGCAGGGCAAGCATTCTTTCAGCAAAGTCGCAATGGTTGAATATCCGCGCAAAGGGATTTATTCGATAGGCTTCATAATCAGCGCGTGCAGGACTGAGATTCAAGTAGCCGCAGGTAAAAAACTGATTAACGTTTTTGTCCCCACCACGCCTAACCCTACAACGGGATTTCTTCTTATGATACCTGAGGATGAGATCATAATACTCGACATGACGGTCGAGGACGGCTTAAAGCTTATTTTAAGCGCCGGGATGGTTTAAGTTTGACCCCAAAATGAAGCTCTCTATTTCAACAACCATCATTTTCGCACTTTCAAGCTGTTTGATCGCTTCCTCTTTCGATAAAATATAGAAATCATCGCAATCACTTGCTGAACGCACTCTGAATAGAGTGCTGATAATCTCAAAGATTTCAACATTAAAAAGGTTTGTTTTGATATATGCCTCTCTGAATTTGGCTATAATTCCGGAATGTTTTTTGGAGTCGAACCCCTCTAGTGCCAACGCCGCACGCATGGCGTGAAAAACCGCATAATAGGCGCGATTTGCAACACCTTTGTATTGTTCAACATTGAGTAAAGCGTTTGCCTGAAGCAAGCAGTCTTTTGCGTTTAAAAGTCTGGCATTTGCCAGATCACTGAGTTCGGAATCAAGCAATCTTAATACCTTCCTTCCTAATGTTCCGGTAGAATGGAAGAACGTCAGCATAACGGTTAAAGGTGGTCAGATCCTTTTCAACGATGAAAACGAGGACTCCATAATCATGCAACAGAATTCCGCTAAGCTTGTTTACTGCGCTACGGTATTTCAACAATTCTTCCGGTTTGACATCAGCCAAAAGCATTATGTCAATATCCGAATCCTCATCGTAATCTCCGCGCGCATATGATCCGAATAAAATTACAGAATGAAGCCTGTCGCCGAAAATATCCGACGCTTCATGAGCAATACGATAAAGTATTTTATCCAATTGATCATGCGTATACATATTGCACATCTCCATTCTACTGTTAGTATATCCTATCTTCGGCCGAAATCAAATATTCTTCCACTTCCTCGGCGGTCGCCATTGATAGCAGCGATTCCGCTATCTTAGCCGCTTGATCCTTTGTGGTTTTGCTTACGACGCTTCTTGCCCGAAGCACGCTAGACGGGTTCATACTAAAATCGTCTAACCCCATACCCACAAGGGCTGGAATTAGAGCGGGATCTGACGCCGCCTCGCCGCACATACCAACCGGAATGCCGTTTTTATGCGCACTGTCTATAACATACTTAACAAGCCTTAATACGGAAGGATTAAAATGGCTGTATAAAGCTGAAACCTTGGAATTGCCGCGATCAACCGCCATTGTGTATTGAATAAGATCGTTTGTGCCGATGCTGAAAAAGTCCGATTCCTTCGCAAATAAATCTGCGGCTATTGCGCAGGCTGGTATTTCAACCATTATGCCTATTTCCATTTTTTCATCAAATGCTATATTTTCAAGTTTTAAGTCATGGCGAACTTCATTAAGGATTATCTTTGCCCTTCTAAGTTCGGTTAAAGTCGCAATCATAGGAAACATAATCTTCACATGTCCATATGCGCTTGCCCTGAGTATCGCCCTTAACTGAGCCTTGAAAATATCTTGTCTGTCGATACAGTATCGTATTGCGCGATAACCTAAAAAAGGATTATCCTCTTTTGAAAGGCCAAGATAAGGAATATCCTTGTCCCCGCCCACATCAAGAGTTCTTATAATGACAGGCTTACCCTGCATTCTCGATACGACTTCTTTGTAAGCCTCGAACTGCTCGTCCTCGGATGGAATATCCTGCCTGTCCATGTATAAAAATTCAGTTCTGAAAAGCCCTATCCCTTCGGCATCGTTTTCAATACATGAATCCACATCCTTTGGTGTTCCTATATTTGCTAGAATGTGTACCCTTTTGCCGTCTTTTGTCATGCTTGGCTTGCCTTTAAAAACTTTAAGCTCATTTTTAAAATAAAAGTACTCCTGTTTCTTCTTTTCATATATATCAATTGTGCTTTTGTCCGGATTTAAAATGACTTCGCCCGTATCGCCGTCAAGTATTATAAGATCCCCTTGTTTAACGTTTGCCATCGCACCGCTTAACCCCACCACCGCCGGTATCTCGAGGCTTCTTGCGATTATCGCCGTATGAGAAAGCTTTGCCCCAAGTTCGGTCACAAACCCTAAAACCTTGCCTTTATCGATCTTTGCAGTATCGGAAGGCAGCAAATCCAAAGCGACGATTATACTTAGCTCATCTATATGTGAAATGTCCTGTGTCTTAACATCCATTAAAATATCAAGCATCCTTGATCTTATGTCCTTTAGGTCAACTGCGCGCTCGGCTATGTATTTGTTGTCTAAAGCCTCAAACATCCGTATGAATTTATCAATAGCTTCATTAAGCGCCCATTCAGCATTCACGTTTTGGGTGGTGATAATTTGTACGGCATTCTTAAAAAGCACAGGATCGTCCGTCAGCGCAAGATGGGCTTCAAAGATCATCGCTTCCTGTTGCCCAATAGTTTCCAAAGCTTTAGCATGGAGGCTTTTTATTTGGCTTTTAGCCTCAGCCCTTGCGGCGTTAAGTCTTTCTATCTCTGAGTCTGCGTCGGTAATCGCCCTTTTTTGTGCGACTGCTCTTTTGGGATCGTATAAAAATACCTTACCTATCGCTATACCTGACGAAGCTCCTATTCCTCTCAAAGCGAATCCTCCCGCTCTCCGAAATTATCCTCTATTAAACCTATTAATTCTAAAACGGCTTCTTTCTCATCGATTCCGATAGCTGATATTAAAAGGCTTTCCCCTTTACAAGCGCCCATCGACAAAACGTTTAGAATACTTTTAGCGTCATATTTCTCGCCATCTTTTAAAACAGCTATATCGGATTGATACTTTTTTGCCGCGGCGACAAAAAGGCTTGCCGGCCTTGCGTGAAGGCCTGTTTCATTTAAAAGCTGTATCTGTGCCCTAAACATTTTTCCTCCAAATTATCTTGTTCTATCAACTACTATCTTTCCGCCAACCATAACAAAAACAGGTTCAGAAGAATCGTCAAGTGCCACAATATCCGCTTTCTTGCCCGCTTCTATGCTGCCTATAAGATCTTCTTTCCCGATAGCTTTCGCAGGATTTATCGTAGCCATTGAAAGTGCGTCTTCAAATGGAATTTTTGCGTGCAAAGACATATTTTTTACAGCATCAGCAAGTTTTAATGTGCTCCCGGCAAGTGTTCCGTTTTTAAGCCTTGATACCCCGTCTTCAACGAAAATATCCAGTTCACCCAATCGGTATTGGCCATCCTTTAATCCCCCCGCCACAATGCAATCGGTTATAAGAACAACATTCCCATTGCCTTTGCATTTTTGTGTAATATGCATAATCTGCGGGGCTAAGTGTATCAGATCGCAAATAAGCTCAACTTTTACGCGTTGGTCGGTTAAAGCCGCACCTACTATGCCCGGTTCCCTGTGATTAAGTCCTCTCATGCCGTTGAAAAGGTGTGTCACAATGTTTGCGCCTGCGTCAAACGCAGCTTTTGCCTGTGCAAAGGTGGCGTTTGTGTGACCGACAGTTACCCTTATATTCTTACTTATCAAATACTCTATTGCTTTTATGGCGTTTGGTTTTTCAGGCGCAATCGTAACTGCGACCACAGCTTCTCCCGCATATTCAACCAGCTTTTTTAACTCATCTATATCAATTTCGCTGATAAATTGAGAAGGATGCGCACCCTTATATTCATCGCTAATATACGGTCCTTCGATATAAGCGCCTAAAAGCCGAGAACCGTGCAATTCTTGTTCTAAACAATCCTTTATACTTTTTAAAACCGCTTCAATTCTATGAAACGGAGCTGTTACAGTCGTCGCAAGAAATGAAGTAACTCCCAGTGCGGCAAGGTTTTTTGACATTTTCTCAATTGATTTCGGATCCGCGTCCATAGTGTCATATCCGTTTATTCCGTGGATATGCATATCCACCAAACCCGGAATTATCGTGTATTTTCTCAAATCAATTACATTATATCCATCGGTGTTTTGCGAACCAACATTCTCAATTGTGTCACCGTCTATGAGAATAGTTGCCTCGCCTTTCATTCTAAGCGGAGTATATATGTCTTTTCCGATTATTGCTTTCTTCATGATTTCCTCCTTGAAATGTACATAATAAGGATTGTTACAATAATAGTATATTTTTATTATTTTGTCACCTGAAAATAGATAAAACCATAAAAATCATGGGGACTGCCGACTGTGGTATATTGTATAACAAGCTTTCTCCCGGTTGGCGATGTTTGTTATCTCACTTTAGTGAGCAAAAAAGCAAAAAGCCCTGTTTGACAAAAATCGTGCCACACAGAACTCTTTGCTCTCTTCTACAGCTAAATCAAGTTGCACTTATGTGAATCAGAGGACAAACTTCAGAATTTTTATGGGTTGTTGATGCTTATCTGCCCTCAAACACGTAATTAGAACCGCTATTGTTATCCCAATGCTCAGCGGAATCTCTGAATGTGACATTCAGATTTCCTTTACCGGCAGCGGTAAACTGGACTTCAAACCTTTTATCGCCTATCGGCTCCATTTCAAATGAGTTAATATAGCTCCACTTTGTCGCAGGTCCGTACCCTAAGTGCGCAAACACTCTGTCCGCACCGTCTTTTGCCAGTATTCCTTCATAAAGCAGGTGTATCTTCTCACCTTTTTCAACATGATCGGGATTACAAGATATCCCACAGGGAGCATACTTTACATTGACCATAAAAAACCTCCTAATCGGAAAAATTTCAATTCTAGTATGCTCACAGCCGATTAAATTTATAAAAGTTCATTCATTCGACAAATTCAAAACCATTTTCAATGAGCCGAGTGATTCCGCTTGCAGCCTCCAATTCGTCAGAACCGACAATCTGCACCTTAAACCTTGACCCTTTGAAAATCCCAAGGACAAGTACCGAAAGTAGGCTTTTGGCGTTGCCAATCTTTGAATTTTTTATAAGCCGTATCTCCGATTTGTAGTTGCCGGCTACTTGTGTGAATTTAGCCGCAGCTCCGGCATGAAGACCGATTTCGTTGTTGATTATGAATTCCCTTTCAATCATGCATTTACCTCTTTTTCAAGCAGCTCTCTATTACTATAGTGCATTAAATCCATATTACTATACCGCAGGAACCGTCCCCGCGGTTTTACTAAGGCACGCAAGCCCGTTTTTCAGCATTTCATCGGTATACTCAACATCATCAAGCTTTCCTTCGTTATAAGCATCATATGCCGCCAGATCAAAATGCCCATGCCCGCTTAAGTTGAATAAAATGACTTTTGATTCGCCTCGTTCTTTACATTTTAACGCTTCGTCAACCGCTGCGGTTATGGCGTGCGCCGATTCAGGAGCAGGCAATATCCCTTCGGTTTTAGCGAAAATCATAGCCCTGTCGAAAACAGATCGCTGTCCGACCGCTAAAGCCTCAATCAGTCCGTCATGATAAAGCTTGCTGACAAGCGGCGAATCCCCATGATAGCGCAAGCCTCCCGCATGTATTCCCGGAGGGACGAACTCGTGACCTAATGTATACATCTTAAGAAGTGGGGTCATATGAGCCGTATCCCCGAAATCATAGGCGAACTTGCCCTTGGTTAAAGTCGGGCATGCCGTTGGCTCAACAGCTATGGCTCGTACATTTTTACCCGTCAATAGCTTATCCCTCAAAAAGGGAAACGAAATTCCGGCAAAATTACTTCCTCCGCCGTTACAGCCTATAATAACGTCCGGATATTCGTCTATTTTTTCCATTTGAAGCTTGGCTTCCTCGCCTATTATGGTCTGATGCAATATTACGTGGTTTAATACGCTTCCTAAAGCGTAATTGGTATCATTATGAGTTGCGGCATCCTCTACCGCCTCGCTTATGGCAATCCCTAAACTTCCTAATGAATCAGGGTTTTTAGCTAGTATCATCTCTCCGGCGCGAGTTTTTAAACTCGGACTGGGTATTACTTCAGCGCCATAGGTTTCCATGAGCGCTCTTCTGTAAGGCTTTTGTATAAAACTTATCTTCACCATATAAACCGTACATTCAAGGTCGTACATGTTCGCAGCTATACTTAAAGCCGAACCCCACTGACCTGCTCCGGTTTCGGTCGCCAGTCTTCTTATCCCGGCAGCTTTGTTGTAAAAAGCCTGCGGTATCGCTGTGTTTAGTTTATGGCTACCTGACGGGGCGACTCCTTCGTACTTATAGTATATTCTTGCCGGAGTATCAAGCGCTTTCTCAAGCCTATAAGCCCTGCAAAGCGGGGATGGCCTGAAAAGCTTGTACATCTCAAGCACTTCCGAAGGTATCGGTATATACTTTTCTCGGCTTACTTCCTGCAAAATAAGCTCCATCGGGAAAATAGCACTAAGATCATCCGGTCCCGCAGGAAGCGTTGTGCGCGGATTAAGAGGCGGGTCTAGCTGTGTGGGCAAATCCGCATTGATGTTATACCAGTTCTTCGGCAGCTCGTCTTCCGACAAATACGTTTTATAAGGCACTTTTCTCATCTTTCTCGTCTCCTCTCATTCTAAAAAAAAACATTTGATTGATATTCTATCATGAAATTATGTAAAAGAGCAAACATTAAGTACACAAATCATTGGGGACGAAGCCTTTTGCTTTTCCATTGACAAAAAAGCCAATATCATGCTATCTTGTATGGAAACACACGAGGAGGCTCATTGCATGAACAAAACTATGGATAAGATAGTTGCGCTCTCAAAAAACAGAGGCTTTATATTTTCAGGCTCGGAAATTTACGGCGGCCTTGCCAACACCTGGGACTACGGCCCGCTTGGGGTTGAGCTTAAAAATAACATTAAAAAAGCCTGGTGGAAGAAATTCGTGTACGAATCGCCCTTAAATGTCGGCATGGATTCAGGAATTCTCATGAACCCAAAGACTTGGGTAGCATCAGGCCACATATCAAACTTCAACGACCCTCTTATGGACTGCAAGGAGTGTAAGTCAAGGTTTCGCGCGGATACTCTTATCGATGACTGGTTTAGGCAAAAAGGCGACGTTTCAACATGTGCAGGCTGGGACAACGAGCGCATGCAATCGTTTATAGGCGAAAACCGGATAGCTTGTCCTTCATGCGGTAAACACAATTTCACACAGATCAGACGTTTTAACCTGATGTTCAAGACCTTCCAGGGTGTTACCGAAGACTCGGCGGCAGAGATCTATCTTCGCCCCGAAACCGCACAGGGCATATTCGTTAATTTTAAAAATGTCCTTAGAAGCTCACGCAAGAAAGTGCCTTTCGGCATAGCGCAAGTAGGCAAATCATTCAGAAACGAAATAACACCGGGCAATTTTATTTTCCGCACGCGCGAGTTTGAGCAGATGGAGCTTGAATTTTTCTGTAAGCCGGGAGAGGACATGGAATGGTTTCACTATTGGAGAAATTTCTGCAAAGACTGGCTTTTATCCTTAAACATGAATTCTGAAAACATAATCTTAAGGGATCATGCCAAAGATGAGCTTTCTCACTACAGCTTAGCCACCACTGATATAGAATATAATTTCCCATTCGGTTGGGGCGAGCTTTGGGGTATAGCTAACCGCACGGATTTTGACTTAAAACAGCATGCTGAACACTCGGGCGAAAACTTCAACTATCTTGATCCTGTAACAAACGAGCAGTATATTCCCTATTGCATCGAGCCTTCTTTGGGCGCCGATCGCGTACTGCTTGCATTTTTATGCGATGCATACAATGAGGAAACATTGGATAAGGATGATTCGAGAACAGTTTTAAAATTTCACCCGGCGTTAGCGCCATATAAAGCCGCCGTGCTGCCTTTGATCAAAAAGCTAAAAGAACCGGCGGAAGCTATATTCGGAAAACTTCAAAAGAGATTTTCTGTCGATTACGACGAAACCGGCAGCATAGGCAAGCGTTACCGGAGACAGGATGAAATAGGCACACCCTTTTGCATAACTGTCGACCATGAAACTTTAAATGACAATACAGTGACGATAAGGGACAGGGATTCCATGACTCAAATAAGATTGCACGAAGACTCGTTATGCAATTATCTTGAGCAAAAGATGGCGTAGGGGCGGATTCCATATCCGCCCGCTCTTGCATTTTGCCAAACAAAACTTCCCCCACTGACACTCCGTATACCATTAAATTTTTATAATTTGCCTCTTGTATTTTTATTCATTTGGTTGTATAATTTCTTCACTTCCAAGAAGGAGTGATGAATTATGACTACCGGTGAAATAATGGAACTTGACCAAAAATATTATATGAATACTTTCGGAAAACGTATCCCTGTAGTTTTTGAGTATGGTCGCGGATCAACCCTCTATGACGGGGAAGGGCGTTCGTATACCGACTTTTTAGCCGGAATCGCCGTCAACAGCTTAGGCTATGCCCATCCTGCGCTTGTCGGAGCGATATCCTCGCAAGCCGGCAAGCTTATTCACTGTTCAAGCCTTTTCTATATAGAATCCCAGGCGAAGCTTGCCGAAGCTCTTATTGAGTCATCCTGCTTTGATCGCGTGTTTTTCGGAAACAGCGGAGCCGAAGCCATAGAGGGGGCAATCAAACTTGCCCGCAGATATTTCCACCGAAAAGGCATGTATAAATATGAAATTTTGACGAATACAAATTCGTTTCACGGACGTACATTGGCGGCTTTGTCTGCTACAGGACAGCCAAAATACCAAAAACCTTACGAACCGCTGCCTTTAGGATTCAAACACATCCCTTACAATGACATCGAAGCTGCGTATGAAGCCGTAAGCGAGGCTACCTGCGCTATTATGATTGAACTTATACAGGGCGAAGGCGGAGTTATTGAAGCCACCACCGAATATGTAGAAAGTATGGCGAAGCTTTGCTGCGATAAAGGCTTGCTTCTCATTTTTGATGAAATTCAAACTGGCATAGGCAGAACGGGCAAAATGTTCGCACATGAGCATTTCGGCATCGAGCCTGATATTTTAACGCTGGCAAAAGGTTTAGGGGGCGGTGTGCCAATCGGTGCGCTTCTCGCAAAATCTCATGCGGCGGCGTTTGAGCCGGGAGATCACGGAAGCACATTCGGCGGCAATCCACTTGCCTGCTCTGCGGCTTTAGCAGTTTTAAAAACGCTCATCGACGAAAATCTCATTGCGAAAAGCGAATTAAACGGCGAATATTTCAAAGAAAAGCTCATATACTTAAAAAGTATTTTTCCATTTATAAACGATGTCAGAGGGAAAGGCCTTATGCTCGGACTTGAACTTAACGAGTCGGTTAACGGTAAAACAATCGTTGAGGAATGTTTTAAAGCGGGATTTATAATAAACTGCGCCGGAAAAAATACTTTAAGATTCGTACCGCCGCTTGTAATTACAAAAGAAGAGATTGATGCGCTGATAGTAGCTTTGGAATTCATTTTTTATAAAGTCAAGGAGGCAAACTAATGCATGATTTGAATTTAAATGAATATCTGAATATGTCTTTTAGTCAAAAACATCTGCTTTCGCTTAAGGACTACTCTAAGGATGAAATCCTTTGCGTGCTGGCTCATTCAATCGATATAAAGGCTAAATTCAAAGCAGGGATCAAGCCTCCGATACTGGCCAACAAGGCTTTAGCCATGATTTTTGCCAAGCCGTCCACCCGAACGAGGGTATCTTTTGAGGTCGGCATACATCAGTTAGGCGGATACTCGCTCTTTCTAAGCTCACAGGATATACAGTTAGGACGCGGAGAACCGGTTAGCGATACAGCAAAAGTTTTATCCCGCTATGTGGATGCCATAATGATACGCACATTCAGGCAAAAGGATGTAGAAGAACTTGCGCAATTTTCAACGATACCCGTTATAAACGGCCTCACAGACCTCTTCCATCCATGCCAGGCCCTTGCGGACATATTGACTGTCTATGAACACAAAAAGCGCTTTTTAGGGATTAAGCTTGCTTATATAGGCGACGGCAACAACGTGGCGCATTCGCTTATGATAATATGTACAAAGCTGGGTTTAGACATTTCATTAGCCTGCCCGCCACAATACCGTCCGAACAACCAAATAACCGCAATTTGCACACAGTTTGCAGCCCAATCGCACTCGAAGCTTGATATAAGCGATGAACCTGCCCATGCCGCAAAAGACGCTGATTTTATTTATACGGACGTGTGGACAAGTATGGGGCAAGAAGGCGAACAAGCCGAGCGCTTAAAGATCCTTACCCCTTATCAGGTAAATGAAAAGCTTTTCTCTTACGCCAAGCCTGATGCTTCGTTTTTGCACTGTCTGCCTGCCCACAGGGGAGAAGAAGTAATAAGCGGCATAATCGACAGCCCCCGATCCCTTGTTTTCGAACAAGCCGAGAACAGGCTTCATGCTCAAAAAGCAGTCATGGCGCTGTTGATGCAATAATCGGAACGATTAGGAGGTTAACATGAATCCTATAATAAGAAAAGCTACAATAGAAGATATTCCTTCTATAATTGAGATAACACGCGAAGCTTTCGCAAAATACGTAAAAGATGCACAAGTGCCGGGCAATCTCTCAGCTCTTACGGAAACTTACGAAAAAATTGAAGCGGATTTGGAAAAAAAGACCGTGCTCGTAGCCATTTTGGAATCGCGAATAGTCGGCACAATACGTTTCGAGATGCTGCCCGGTAAAATCGCATATATAAGCCGCTTTGCGGTACGCCTTGACATACATAACTGCGGGGTGGGAAAAGAATTGGTAAAAGCAGCTATAGAGGATGCCACCATTCAAGGCGCACAAATCATCACCCTGCATACTGCGTCAAAAATGACTGCGCTTGTACGGCTTTACTATGGTTTAGGATTTTTCATACACTCAACCGCAACTGATCGCGGCTATATACGCGCTCTTTTTTGCCGCGAACTTGTAGAGGGAATAAATATAAACCTAGAAGCGGTCATCGATCTTTGACAATGACTGCTTCTAGGTTCTCGCAGTTTTCAAATAAAATTTTAACTAACCTGCCAAACAAAACGTCCCGGTGGTTGGTCTGTCCCGGTGGTTGGTCATTTTCTCAATAAATCTGCTTTATCGGTTTTCTCCCATGGCAAATCAAGATCGTCGCGCCCGAAATGCCCGTATGTGGCCACTTTGCCATATATCGGCCTTCTTAAATTCAAGTTCTCCATTATAGCAGCCGGTCTTAGATCAAAATATTCATCTATCAGCTTAAGAATCTTATCCTCGTCAATTCTGGCAGTTCCGAAAGTATCCACAAGAACGGACACAGGTCTTGCAACGCCTATGGCATATGCAAGCTCTATCTCGCATTTGTCGGCAAGTTCTGCCGCTACGATATTTTTAGCCACATATCTTGCGGCGTATGCTGCGGATCTGTCTACCTTTGTGGGGTCTTTTCCGGAAAACGCCCCACCACCGTGTCGCGCGTAACCTCCGTAAGTGTCGACTATTATCTTTCTGCCGGTTAGTCCCGAATCACCCTGTGGGCCGCCAACTACAAACCTTCCGGTCGGGTTCACGAGTATCCTTGTTCCCGCATCAAGCAAATGTGCCGGAATCACAGATTTTATGACATTTTCAAAAACATCATGTTTTAAGGTGTCATAATCAACATCAGGGCTGTGCTGTGTTGACACAACTATCGTGTGTACCCTTTTTGGAATCGAGCCTTCGTATTCGACGGTTACCTGTGATTTACCGTCAGGGCGAAGATACGGCATTATCGCCTGTTTTCTAGCCTCGCTAAGCCTTTTTGTGAGCTTATGGGCAAGCGATATGGGCATTGGCATAAGCTCCGGCGTTTCATTGCAAGCAAACCCGAACATCATCCCCTGATCGCCTGCGCCTATGCTGTCATAGCTGTTTTTGCCGATACCTTCCCTTGTTTCTATTGCGCTATTGACACCCATCGCTATATCCGGCGACTGCTCGTCAATTGAAGTGATAACCGCGCATGTATCGGCATCAAACCCGTATTTTGCGCGTGTATAGCCTATGCCTTCTATAGTGCTTCTCACGATTTTAGGTATATCGGTATAGCAGCTTGTGGTGATCTCGCCCATTACCAGCACAAGACCTGTCGTAACGGCTGTTTCGCACGCAACTCGCGCAAATGGATCCTGAACCAATATCGAATCGAGCACCGCATCTGAAATCTGATCGCAGATTTTGTCCGGATGCCCTTCGGTAACTGATTCCGATGTAAAAAGCTTCATTATGTATTCCTCCTTGGATAACAATAATTTGCCTTGTTAGACTACTATAACTACTATGAATTTTCATCACAAGTTATCTTGCGGTACTAACTTTTTAAAAACAATTTAATATAGCACAAGCGTTCCAAAAAATAAACCCTAAATATCGGGGACGGTTCTATCGATGGGACAGATCTGCTCGTCACGACCTTATATATTTTTTAACAATCAAATCAATCTCGCCTTCGTCGTTTAAAGGGGATTTTACATCTTCTATAAGTTCCCATTCCTCTACGTGCACAACATCTTCTTCAGGCTCAAGCTTAACCAGTGGCGAAAGCGACTCCATCTCAAGCATAAAATCATTTGAGTATGTTTCGTACGATACTCCGAAATCCGGATATTTAGCATTTTCGTCATGCATATGTCGTTTCACAAAAAGGTTGCCGTGGTTAAAATAAGCAGCCCAGCCGCATTCGTTGTTTATGCCGAATTTTATAGGGCGCGCAACCGCAGGATCCTGATCGAGTATTATGTACTTATCGCCCCAGGTTATTCGCGGGTCATTCATCCTTGTATAAGGCCAAAGCGCTAAGACAGTATTGCCCAGAAGACCTGTTTCCTTTTGCGGTCTTGGCACCACTTCCCTTCCCCCGGGAGCCATAACGGTAATCGCCCAAGCTGAGAGCTCAATAGGCCAAGCGTTTTTGTTTGTCAAACGGTGCTTAACTGTGACCTTATTGCAGCACGCAGCTAAAGTTATTTCCATCTCTTTGGCAACCTGAACCCATGGTTCGACATTCTGTGTAACTTTAACACCATTTTCCAAATAATCAAATTTAAGCGGCATATTATCCGGCGAATATGTACGCGGCATACTCTCGGGACTATGCCAAAGCCTGTGTCCCCCAAGCATCCTCCATGTCCCTTCGCCAACGGGAATTACAAGAGGCGCACCTTCGCAAAATTCGTTTTCTTTCCCATTCAAGCCAAAACGTATGACTCTCGGACCCTTTTCAAGTGTGATAACAAGTTCGGCTTTCCCGTTTGTTATAAGAGCGCATTCCCCATACTCCGCATAGTGAATCTGCTTTAACTCAATTTTTGGCATACATTTCGTCCTTTCCATTGTAAAATTTCTATAATTCCTGATATGTCCATTCTATCATACAAAATAATATTTGTCCTGTGAATTCGAAAGACAGGGGGACCAAGACAGGGGGACGGTTCTGGCGTCTTCCCTCCGGCTCTTCGCTACGCTTCGAGGACACCAGAACCGTCCCCCTGTCTTTCCCTTTAAAAGTTTAAAATTCCCTTGAATTCCCTCTCCAAATCATATATTATTATGTGCATTACAATATTGGGGGTATAAATGCTTCCCGCAAGAATTGATGCAAAAAATAAATTTTCCGCTCTTCCTTTTGATACTATCTCCGGTATCAGTTCTCAGCACTATAACGTTTTTGATGTTTTACGTTCCGTAGCGACAAAGATAGGCTTTATCCCCTCACCGTCTTATTCGAAATTAAATCTATTAAGATCCCGCTCAATAGGGCTTATGATCCCTAACCTTACCAATGCATTTTATACGGATATTCTTCGCGGAATTGAATCTGTAGCAATAAAGTCAGGTTTCTCGCTGTTTGTCTGCCCTTCTTATCGCACTCCCGAAAAGCAAACCCGTCTTTTAGACGATTTGCTCGAAAGGAAAACGGGCGGTCTTATTGTGCTAAGTACCCCTATTTTCATGGGCAAGGATTTTAAAAAGGTTTGTGCCTCAATGCGCGTACTATCCATACAATCAGATATAAAAAGCGTTGATAATATATCCGTTACCGATAAGCAAGGCATGTTTGAAGCCACTGAACACCTTCTAGAGCTGGGTCACACGTATATCGCTTTTTTAAGTTATGATAACAATATATCCGCTGTTAACAACCGTCTTGACGGGTTTAAAGCAGCCCTTAGAAAAAACAACGTACCTGTTAACGAGAATATAATTTCCAGAGAGCACATATCAAGTTCAGGATACATCACCGCAAAAGCACTGCTTTGCTCAAAAAAACCCCCTACGGCAATCCAATGCACAAACGACCATTTGGCAATAGGCGTTTACATGGCAGCTTCCGAGCTTGGGCTCAAGATACCGCAAGATCTTTCCGTATCAGGTTTTGATAACACAATGATGTCCCGGCTCATGACTCCTAATCTCACTACAGTCACCCAACCTGCCACCGAAATGGGTGAAACGGCAGCTGCGCTCATCATCAAACGCATTATCGGGGATGATCGCACCGAACCTCGATCGATAGTTTTACCCACAAAGCACATTATAAGGGATTCGACCGCGAAAGCCTGTAGGTAAGTATAAATCGCAGCGAGACAGTAAGCAGAACTAAAACCCCTCCAACAATCGCCCAAACTCCGGGCATTTCTCCTAACCCGATAAACACCCAAATAGGATTCAGTATCGGTTCTATGACGGGCACTATTGTGGCTTCAACTGCGGTTACTCTTTTTATTGCTATCGTGTATAGAATGTACGAGAGCCCCAGTTGAAAGATCCCTAATGCAAAAAGGCTCAAAATACCCGTTGTATCCGGAAAAGAACCTGTCATAAACGGAATTCCGGCTAAAGCAGTCAGCACATTTCCCCAAAATATCGGCTCCCATGTCGAAGAGTGCTTTTGTTTCCTTAAAAACACAACCATTAAAGCAAAGCTCAATCCGCTTAGAATAGCAAGCACATTGCCGAGAATATGCCCCATTTCAAACCCATCCAAGAAAAACAGCACCATTCCGCCAAGAATTAGGAAAACTGCTCCCCAGTCGATGATACTGCTTTTCTCCTTGAGAATCCATGCCGAGAGCAAAATAGTATAAACAGGAGCCGCATACTGTAGTAATATTGCGTTTGCGGCAGTTGTAAGCCTTGTTGCGAACACGAATAAGATAACGGTAGCGGAGTAAGCAAAAGCTGCAGCCCACTGCGACCGCGACATTTTAAGCTTAGGTCTGCCAAGTACGAAATAAAATAAAAGTGCGGCGATTAAGCTTCGTCCTCCCGCTATAGCGAAGGGATGCCAGTTCACAAGCTTTATCAGAAGTCCTCCGAAGCTCCATAACACAGCGGTTGCAACAAGTAACGCCACAGCTTGCGGATGTGTCACATTCTTATTAAGCGCTTTTTGCAAACTCACAATCATCATTTCACCAAAGCGCTTATCTGTCTGAAACTTGAATCGGCAGCACTTTTTAGCATATCAAAGAGAACCGTTTCGGTATTGCTTACAACTGCCCCGGAGCCACTCATTAATTGAAGACCATTTTTATAATTTTCTACAGTCCTTGATCCTACCGCATCTTTTACGACATGTGCCCCGAACCCGTTTATGATAAGATCCCTCACAGTCTGATATACGCAAATATGTGTCTCGACTCCTGTGACAATTATAGTCTTTCGACCGATCTTTGCAAGGATATGCTGTAATTCCGGCACAAACGCTGAAAATGTAACTTTTTCAATGTAGTGGAATTCACCGATATCGTGTCTTATTTCAGGCAAAGTCGCCCCTAAGCCTTTTGGGTATTGCTCAGTTATCACCACGGGAAATCCCATTATTTTAGCGGCTTTAAGCAATATGTTCACATTTTTGCACAACAAATCACGTGAACTTATTGCCTGCATCAATTTCTCCTGAAGATCAATTAAAAGCAATACGGCATCCTCTTTATTTATTATGTACTTGTCCAAAAACTCTCCTCCAAAAAAGCAGTGGGGACGGAGCCTTTTGCTTTTATCTCATCTTTCCCTATCTGTTTGGTATGACCTCAAGCCAGTATCCGTCAGGATCAACTATGAAATATATGCCCATTTGTTTATTTTCGTAAGATATAAGTCCCATTTCCTTGTGCATCTCATACGCCCCGTCAAAGTCGTCAACCTTAAAAGCCAGATGGATTTCATTTTCGCCTAAGTCATAAGGCTTATCTCTGTCTTTGTTCCATGTAAGCTCAACCAAATGCGGGCTTACCCCGTCACTTAAAAACACCAGAATGAAGCTTCCGTCATCTGCGGCATGCCTTCTGATTTCCTTTAACCCCAGCGCCTGTTCATAAAACTTAAGGCTCTTTTGCAGATCAAATACATGCATTTCATTGTGTGCCAGTGTGAATTTCATTGTATATTCTCCCTTCATATTTTTCAATAAAGCAAAGCGCTCCATCCTCATTGCTTTATTTTGATGCTTTTCTAAATAAAATGTTCTGTCCGCGCTTAAAAATCATAGGCACGGTCGTATTGCAGTCCTGCGCCCGTAGCGCAAACTCTGTCGCCGCCTCATAATTGTCGCTAAAATGCATGGGCACAAGCATCGCCGGTTTCATAAGGCTAATGAATCTCTCCGCTCCAAGATAGTATTCGCTTCCAAGCCTAGGATCGACAGGGAAAAATGCAATATCTATCCTGTTGCCGACAATATGTTTCATTTCTTTTAGAAAATCCTGTTCTGAGAGCTTGATTTCTTCCTCAGTCGATTCATCCTTCCAATGCCACCAGTTCAAATCCCCGGCATGAAAAATGTCTATGCCGTCAACCGATAACAGAAAAGATACTCCCTGATCGGTTGATCCGAAAGCTTTAATTGACATATCGTCCAATTCAAGTTCTTCGTAAGGTTTAAGACTATGGATTTTTTCACCTTTAGCTGGAACATCGGAGCTAATTATGTAGCGTATGTTGGGATTTAACTTTTGCCACTCAAGTATCACCGGGTTGTAGTGATCGCCGTGTCCGTGCGAAACAAACACAAGCGGATTATTGTGGGCGGCTATCTCCTTTGCGGTAATTACCCCTCCCGCTAACCCTTCCTTGCTCGGACATGGTTTATCGTTGTAATAATCAAAAACTAAAAAATGATCCTTTGTTTGTAGCGCAAAACCGCTATGGTAAAGATAATGAATTTTCGCTCTTACATCACTCATGAATATCTCCTTACTGCTAAGAAGCTAAGGGGACGGTTCCATCGCATTTCCTTCGGCTCTTCGCTACGCTTCGAGGACGCTCGAACCGTCCCCTTAGCTTCAATCTCGTATAGTTTAATACGCCATCCGGGTCATTATCTCAAGATCAGGAATATGTTTTGACATAAAATCAAAATCATTATCATTATGTAGCAGAATTAAATTATATTCAATAGCCGTTAATGCGATAAGTATGTCTATGGTACTTCTTGGCGTCGATCCTTTTCGCCTAAGATCAAAAAACATCCGGGAAGCCTTTTCAAATGTGGATATTTCTTGCTTTAAAAAATAGATTTTTTGCGTTGAAAGATATTCTTTGAGAGTTTCGAATTCTTTCTCGTTTCTTGCTCCCTGCAATACTTCCTGATAGGTATACGATGATATGCCGAAAGGTAATTCGCGGGTTAGCACATCTTTCAACAGTTCAGTTTTATTATCGGTTTGGCCTTTTAAATAGCCTATAAGGACGGAGGTATCCACCAAGACCATATCAATGCCTCTCTCGCATAAGCTTATAGTTATAGTCCTCCGCAAAGCTTATCTTGCCACGCAAGTCCGCCAAATCTTTACGCGCGCGACGCTCAACAAATTCCTTAAGTGCTATTGCAACAATGTCTTTTTTAGTAGATAGCCCCGAAATGCGCATAGCCTGCTCTATTAGCTCATCGTCAATAACTATATTCGTGCGCATCAAAAATACACCTCCAGACACACATTTTAATACACACCCAAATTTTTGTCAATAATATAAATAAAGATTACACTGCAGAAAGTGATTTTGTTGAAAAATCAAATAAAGCATCGCAGCAAGCAGATCTGTCCCATCGATAGAACCGTCCCCAATATTGGGGTGTTAACAGGGGTTTATGTGGACTACCACATCATTCACATTTCGCTCCTTTTTAAGCCTCGCCTTGACTACGGCTGCAACCTTGTGTCCTTCGTCAACTCGCATACTGCCTTTGACCGAAACCTTCACGATGACTATATAGCCTACTCCTATAGGTTTTGCCAGTATGCTATCCACATGGTCAACGCCCTCAACCTGCTCTACAATTTTCCAGATACTATCTTTTATCGATTTGTCTATATTCGTATCCATAAGAACCGAATACGCACTGCTAAAAATCTTAAATCCGGTAAAAGCTATCCAGACCGATATGATCATACCTATAACGGCGTCTACCAATATGACGCCGTAAACGCTTGATACAACGCCTATAAGCGTACCTGACGCAACAAAAACATCGTTTCTGTGATCCTCGGCATTTGCGATAACCAAAAGGCTATCATGCTTTCTACCTACTCTTTGCGTATAAAAAAATAAGGCTAGTTTAAAAACAATAGTTGATACGGCCACAACCACAAGAGCCCATGAAAACAAAATCCCTTCGCCCTTTACAACAGCGTCAAGTGCGCCTTTAAATATGGTATACGCTATCAAAACCAGCGAAAAGCTTATTATCATCGAAAATATGTATTCTGCTTTGCCGTGGCCGTAAGGGTGCTCGGAATCCTCAGGACGGCTTGAGATCCTGTTGCCTAAATATGTCATGAAAGAGGCGAACACATCGCCCGCACTATTGAATCCATCCGCTATCATGGCCTGACTTCGGGCTGCAAAACCTACCGTCAGCTTTAATGCTAAAAGCAGTATATTGATGCATATCCCCCACAAAGCCACTCTTTTTGTCGTGCCGTGCCTGTCGGACAAATCAATTACTCCCTAAAAAAATTACTCTTAACTCTATCGCAAAAACTAAATCCGCCTGTATTCGCGATCGATAAATTGTGCTATAAATTCGGCGGTCACAGCCGGAGTGGTAATCTGTGCGTTCGGTACAAAAAGCGATACATGTCTTTCGTCTAAATCCCATTCTTCGGCTATCATTCCGAAAAGTCCCCTTGCCTTTTTATCTATCTGCATGAAAAGCCTTACCCCGTCGCGCTCAACCTGATAGACCACCTCAAGCTCATCTAATTTTCCAAACATAAACTGTGCCGGTCTGTATTCAAACTCCTGAAAACGACCGTTATACTCGCCCGTTCGCGGCTTGCGCCTGAATCCAAGCTCTTTTTCTATTGCCTGCATTACCACAGCCTGCCTTGTTCCGGGTAAAATCTCAATCCCGTCGTGGTCTTTAGGATCAACCGCAGAAGCTATGTCAAGACCGGTCACAAGGTAATACCTTGTAGCATATGCGCTTACAGGGATCGCTTCGGGTATAGCAAACTTAACCGGTATATTCTGTAACCGATCGCCTGATTTTACATCAAAGCCCTCGGCTATTGATGCGCTTGCGAATTCTCTGGTGACGCTTTGCATATGATCGCCCTTTTTAAAGCTTGATGTCAATAAGAGTCTAAGATAGACCTTATCCACCTTCTGATCGATCATACCTCCTTCTATTCTAAGTTGGCCGTTTATGACCTCGCCTGCTGAGAATCTCGCCTTAGGAAGGGCTAAATCAATTTTTACCGCACCTATCCCAATACTTACCAGTATTTTACGGAACATAACGCAACACCCCTTTCGAAAAAATAAAGAGCCAAGCCTTTTGGACTCAGGCTGCTTTGCTCAGGATTCATTGACATGAGCTATGACTTTCTGCCTCAATACTTCATTATCTGACTTCCAACTTCCAACATCTAACGTTTACTATCTGTATAAAACAAACATAGCCGCAAGGCTTGATACTATGGAAAATCCGTAAATAACAAGAACCACCTGCTTGTGGCTTAAGCCGAACGCTAAAAGCCTGTGATGGAGATGTCCCTTATCCGCATGCATTATCGGCTTCCCGTTCAAAAAGCGTCTTAGCATTGCAAATGCCGTATCAAATATCGGCACCGCCAAAACAAGAACCGGAATCACAAAAGTAACAGCCGTAACGCTTTTCAAAAGTCCCATAACCGCAAGCGACGCTATCATAAACCCTAAAAACATGGCTCCCGAATCGCCTAAGAATATGCTTGCCGGGTGAAAATTGTACTTTAAAAAGCCAAGTACAGCTCCCGCCAAAGCTAATGTGAGCATTGCCACGACAACCTGATCCGTACGATACGCCATAATCGTAAATGTCGCAAGCGCTATAAGCGATATACCGGAAGCAAGACCGTCTAAGCCGTCTATAAGATTAAGCGCATTAGTTATCCCCACTATCCACAGAATCGTCAGCGGTATCGCAAAAGCGCCAAGCCCGATGTATCCGTCAAACGGATTATCAACAAACCTTATAACCGTACCTGTCGCCACCACAAGCGAAGCGGCGGCAATTTGTCCTAAAAGCTTATATCGTGCCGGCAGATCATATTTATCATCCAAAATCCCCAGAAGAAGAATTACGCTTCCGCCTGCCATAATCCCTAAAACCCTCGTGTCAAAGCCATAAAAAATGACCGCAATCGCCATAAATCCGGCAAACACAGCCACCCCCCCAAGCCTAGGCATAAGCTTCGTATGCACCTTGCGTTTCCCCGGTTTATCAACCGCGCCTATTTTAAACGCAAGCTTAGAAACCCAAGGCGTCAAAAGCAGACTTATACCGAAAGCCGCCCCAAACATTATAAAATATTGTGCCATCATATTCCCCCTTTACCTCTGTAAACAGGCACAAACATATAAGACCTCACATGATCTTGTCCCGATTTTATCATGGTTTTCAAATCATGGCAACCGGAAATTCTGATTCATCTCCGAACTTTTCTACTCGAACACATCCCGAGACAATCCAGACTGCCTGATAATAGATTGAAGCGTCCCTATGCGAATTTCATCATGATCCGGAATTGGAACAGTTATAGTGTGCTGGTAAAGCTTCTTCTGCATTACTATATGGCTGCCTCGCCGACGCACTTCAATAAAGCCGTGCTCGGATAAAATACCGCGCACCTCTTTACCGCTAAGTATGCGCAGTTTACCCACGTACGACCTCTATTTGAGTTACAAAAATCTCTCCATGCAAGCGGGAGCTTATCTCTTCGGAAGATGCTGTTTCGAAAAATAACTCAACTGCTTCCATAAGATTTCTCCTCGATTGCTCCACTGTATCTCCTTGGCTTGCTATATCCAGTTCCGGACATAGCGCTACATATCCGCTGCCTTCACGTTCAATAATAGCCGTAAATACCATTCCAGCATCACTCCTGCTTTTTTACTTGTCAAGTCTTGCCGTTACCTCTTAATCTATCAAGACACTTAATGCTCCCTAGTATTGCAATCCTATCACTTTTTAAGAATCATAACAAACATAATTTCTTGAGATTGCTGTATGATGATGGTACAATAAAAATATTATTTCGCAGAAAGGCGGTAAAATCTTGGCAAGCGACATAAGGGAAAACATTTTGAAACAAGTAAAAGAGACAGTTTTAAAATCGATTGAAAAAGCTCCCGCACGCGTTTATCTTTTCGGATCGTGGGCACGAGGCGATGAACGAGTTACATCGGACATTGACATCGCTATTGAGCCTATGGGAGTTATTTCACCTCTCCTTCTTCAGAATCTGAGGGAAGAACTTGAGGAATCCCATATTCCGCACAATGTAGATGTAGTCGACACAAGGGAAGCGGATTCAAAGCTCATCGAGAACATAATGAGGGAAGGTATTCTATGGAAAGACTGCTAGAAAGACTGTCGACAGCAAAAAGAGCGATGGTTACGCTTGAAGAACTGATGTCTTTAGATCATCCTTCGCAGATTGAAAAGGATGCATCGCTTCAACGCTTTGAATACACCTTTGAAGCGGTATGGAAAGCTGCAAAGCAATTTCTTTTCGAATTTGAAGGGCTTGACGAAGGCTCACTTAAGAGCGTTATCCGAGCCTGTCACAGGGTAGGAATCTTTGATAAGGAACAGACGATACTAGCTTTACGCATGACAGATGACCGCAACCTCACCGTACACACATATAACGAGCCTTTATCATTGGCAATATACGAAAGGATCAAGGGGTATGCGCCTTTGTTAAGACGTTGGTTGGAACGGATGAAAATCGAGGGCTGATCATTGCGTTAATAAATATTTGCTAATTTCTTCTATAAAACTCTCGATATCCACCTTAATTTTCTCGGTTTCTTCTTCGTTAAACTCCTTAAAATCATCATAATCCGCTTCAGAACGCTCTGTGAAAGCTATTGCCAAAGCTTTTGCAGAAGCTTTACTAATTATACCCGAACTAACGAACTCCCGGTTAAACAAAGATATTACTCCGCTATGTTTAGAAGAATCGAGATTTTTAATGGCAAGAAGCGCTCTTGCCGCATGGAAAGCAGCGTAATAGAATCTATTGACTGCGCCATTATACATCTTTGCGTCTAAAAGCTCACAACCTTCAGAAAAGGTTCTACTTGCTTTTTCAAGTCTCCATTTGGCTAAATCTATACTCACAGAGCAATACCCTCATTCTGCGTTGCTTTAAAAAAGAGCGTTTCCTGGTAAAGTGGACTAAAATATTTTTGTTTTTCTACAAATATCGGTGAAATCAAAACATCATGCTGTAAATTAACTTCTACAGCTATATCAATAATCATTCCTTTAATTTCTTGGTTAAGATGTTCAACTAAAATAAGCATATCAATGTCGGATTCAAAATCACTGGTCCCCATTGCTTTTGACCCGAACAAACGTATTTCTAGCATAGATCCTCTGAATCTATCCATGACAAGATTATAAAATTGTTCTATGGCCTGTAATTCCTTTTGGCTTAGATTGATCAGGTTATTCTTTTTCAACAAAATCAACCCCTTGTTAATCACTTTTCTCACTTAATTAGTTTATATTAAAAGGCTTAACGTGTCAATTATTACAAATTCTACCGACATGATAAATTTGAGAGTTCCAAATACATATGTTTCGCCAAAAGTCTGAAACGGTGAATTGTTCGCAGAATCAAGCAAGTTTCCATCACGTATCCCATGGATACCACCGGTTTCCTCAATTAAAAGGATGCATGATCTTTTAATTGAGGAAACCGCTTAGACGCTTCATTTAGCCAGCTCTTCAAAGGCATACCTGTTTTTTTCAATTATGCGTCTGGCAACATCTTCTACATCATCGTTCGCTGCAATTTCTGCGCCTTGAAATTGACTAAACTCAATAACAACATAACGAGGCACATCATTTTTAAGAATAATCGCCATGCCGTTTTTATCAACCATACGTGCTACTTTAGAAAAGTTCTGATTCGCTTCAGATATCGAAATCAAAGAATCTATATTAATGTTCATCTCTATCTCCTCCCGAATACAGTATATCTCGGGTCTAGGTAAAATTCAACCTACTTAAATTAGGTTCTGTTATCTCCCCTCTTTTTGAGTTACAAAAATCTCTCCATGCAAGCGAGAACCTATCTCTTCGGAAGATGCTGCAAGGAAAAGCAAAAGGCGCAACGTCCCCATTGCTTTATTTTATCATTATGACAATTACAAATTGTACTCGGATCATGGAAATGATATAATTAAAATGCGACTTGTTGTGTAAGCTCTATGTCAGGGATGGTATAATCTATGAAAAGATAACGAAAAGGTGGGACACTTTGCGTATATACATGGATGTATGCTGTCTTTGCAGACCATATGACGATCAACAAAGCGATAAGAACAAATTAGAATCAGAAGCTATTCTCCTTATATTGTTTCATTGCCAGCAAAAGGGTTGGTTGCTTTTTGACAGCGATATAATACGTATTGAAATCAACAAGATCAGCAACATAGTAAAAAGACAAAAGGTATCTTCCTTCCTAGATTTAATTAATGGAAAAATCATTCTTGATGAGAGCATTATATCACGACCAGCTACAATACAAAATTATGGTGTTGACTTGTTTGACAGTTTACACATTGCTTCAGCCGAAACAGCTATGGCAGACATAATGCTCTCAACAGATGACGCTTTAATCAAGAAAGCCAAACGTATTTCGGATCTGACGGTCACTGTTGAGAATCCTGTAATATGGCTAATGGAGGTGATAACTAATGAGCCTAATGAGCAGAGATCCTTCTTTAATCAGAAAGATGGGATTTGAGTTGCTTTCCCGCGAACTCGGACCTGTAGGTATGGCCTATTTTCTCCGTCAGCTTGAGATGGGTGAAGGGGATCACACTAAGGAACGCGCCGAATTGCTAAAAGACATTACAATTGATGATATTAAGAGCGAATTGTCTTTAAAAGAGAAGGCTCACCAACAAGATCAACCCTAACTCCCTTTGCCGGCAAGCCTCTCCCATAGCACTAAGCCTAAAAACTGCGGCAGCTTCAAAAGCCTAAACGCCCTTTCAGGCTGCTTTAACGTTCTGTAGAGCCATTCTATACCTAAACGCATATATATATCCGGCGCACGCTTTAAATTGCCCGATATGACATCAAAAGAACCGCCTACAGCCATCAAAACGCAAGCGCCTGTCAAATCCTTGTTTCTGTATATAAAAAGCTCTTGACGGGGGCTTCCTAAGCCCACAAACACAATGTCGGCTTTTGATTTTTTTATAATCTCCGCTATAAAGCCTTCCTCATGCTCCTTAAAATACCCATGGCGCGTACCTGCAATCACAATTCCCGGGAACTTTTCAGCAAGTTTCGCCCCTGCATCTTCCGCCACACCCGGTGACGCTCCTAAAAGAAAAACAGAAAATCCTGCATTAGCCGCCATCGCACAAAGCTTTAGCATAAGATCAATGCCCGTAACCCGCTCTCTTATTTTGCCACCTTTAAGCCTTGAGGCGATAACGATTCCTATTCCGTCCGGAATACCTATCGAAAACCCCGACAAAGCCTTTTTTAAGTCTTCATTTTTTCTTGCGGCAACACAGATTTCAGGATTTACAGAGGCTATAGTAAAAGCTTTTGTCCCGCTTTCAAGCTTATCCTCCACTAACGAAACGATCTGCGACATCGACGTCACCGCTGCCTCAAGCCCTAAGAATTTTTCGCTTCTTAATTCTGATTCTCTAATCATCATTCGCCCCACAAACGCCTCAAATACCGAATCCGCAAAGCTAAAAGCCCCATCCCTCAAGCCTTTCGACTTCTCAAGCAGTCTTTCCCTTATGTTTCCACGATCTTTCCAAATCCGCAAACCCTGTTCTGTCAGCTCTTGCGCCGAAACCTGAGCGGTATCAGCCGAAAGAGGCATCCCAATCTGCGCTAAAAACGCATTAATCTTCGGATCGTATCCTATCCCAAGCATTGGCGCTCCCGCTATCGCGGCAAAAATAAGCGCATGTAACCTCATGCCCAGCACAAGTGAAAAACGCTCAAAAAGAGCAATCATCCCCGTCGGAGACAAATCCTCATCTATGATGATGCTTTCGGTTTTCAGAATATGGGATAACCTCCTGCACACTTCCATATCATGGCTTTTTTGCATAGGCACAAGGACAATACTTAACCCGCACTCTTTTGCGAGCATTTCGCAGGCTTGCGCAATTTCTCCCAAAACATCCCCTATACCCGGCCAATCCCTCATCATCACACCCAGAATCGGCTTATCCGGCAGCTTTCCTAAAGCTTCAAGATATGAAAAAGAATCCCTGTCAGGCAGCAGGGCAAACGCAGGGTCTGAAGTTAAATGTATGGAATGAGCATTGACATGCAGATTGCTAAGCAAAAGTAGTGACGCACTGTCTCTGACGCTTAGAAGATCTGTGCTGCGAGCGGAAATTGCAGTAAGCGCCCTATTTATCGATCTTTTAAGCGGTCCTACGCCCTGCGCATAAAATATCACTTTTTTACACAGTATTTTAGCCATAATTGAGATCCCGGCATAATACAAAACTGAAAGTCCTCTGCCGGTGGTATCCTGAAAAAGACTTCCGCCGCCTAATATAAATACATCCGTTTTTCGCAGTACAGATAATATCGATTTTAAGCTTGACCTACCGGCTGCATCAACATTGTGGCTTTTACGGGTCGTTTCGGGATCAGATGACAACACAGTTATCTTGATTTCAATGCCCTTCTTTGCCGCAGCGGCATTAAGCACCGTGAGAATCCCGTCAAGTACCGCCTCGTCCCCTGCGTTGCCAAAGCCATAATAGCCTAAAATTGCGAACTTTAAGCCCAATCTTCGATCCCCCATTTTTTAAACGTTTTCTCAGCGTAGTTCCAAATAATAACTAAAGCGACACCGAAGAACACGCCTAACAACAGTCCGTTAAACGAGCGCAAAGTTGCGCTTGCTAAAAGCGTAGGATTTGTAAAATGCATAAAGGTGTTTATGACCGATATCGGCGCAAGAGCGCCTACAGCCATTAAAACTCCGGAAAGAAAAGAAGTGTTGCCCTTTACGTAAAGCGTAAGCCCTAAAATAAACGCAGGATACGCAATCAGAAATTCCTTGGTACGGGGGCGCACTATAAGAATCTCATCAAGCAGCCTTCGCATCTGATCTTCAAGCGGTAAAAGCGTCATTCCGGCCTGATGCCCCATTCTTGCGGCATAAACGTACAAAACCACCGCAACTATTCCGAATAATATTAAATGAAGCCATGTGATATTGCTTTTTAGAGGGGTTGATAATTTGCGCACGACAGCTGCTATCGTCCATTCGGAAGCGTCTTTTGTATATCTTGCGTACAAAATCCATATTATAGGAATAAACGGCAAAACATTGGTAAGCACAACTCCTCTGAAAAGTGCGGCACCGCTTGTAAAATATGGGGTCGAATGAAACCCCGCCACCATAATACCGCCTAAAACGGCAGCGACAAATGTGCGAAGAATCGTGAGTGCGACAAATCCAAAGCCTGATGAATGTTTATTATTAAGACGATTTACCGTCTGACTCACAAATGCAAGCGTCGAAAATACGAGAGCCGATAGTATCGCTGAAAGCTGCAACGACAAATCAGGCGATAATATATAGATGCCCGCAAGAAAAACAAATAAAACTCCCGGTAAATAGATCGTTAAGCGACTTCTGTATATTTTCATCTCAATTATCATTAAGGCCGAGGCAGCCGCTAATCCAAGCATCGAAATAATGTGCAGCGCCTGCCATCTTCCCCCGCCCCCTAAGGGGCTTGATTCTCCGGTATAAAACCCATATCGCACTAATTCTCCCTTTACATCCTCGACAAACAAAGACGCATCCTCAAGGCTTGCCGGACGCCGCTCAATGTGGAAACGAAGGTATAAAAGCCTTGCGCCCCTTTCCATTACGGCATTCACGATCGAAGCGACAGGTCTTCCACGCATGTTGGAATGTACCGTAACCCCGCTATAGTTCGTAAGGCTCATAAGCTGCTCTATCCCCGACTGCCTTCTCACAAGCTCGACAAATCCTATGCGAATCCCGTTGTCGCTTAAAATGCCTGCCGCTTCATCCAAATAATCAGGAAAGCCCGCAACATCGACCCCGTCAAACACAAGCGCCGAAAGCAAACCTTCGGGAAGATTCGCATACTCGTTCAATATTTTAGTAAGCGCAGCTTCGCTACCCATAAAAACGTTAGCAGGTCGGCCGACGACCCGAAGCCCTAAGTTTTGCAGCATTTGTAAATCGTCTGCGTCAAGTCCCACCGGGAATGTTTCAACCGAAGCTCTCGGAGCTTTAATTTCTATGATGTATGGAGTTTGAGATTTGAGCATTTCAGTCTGTCTTCCAAACGCCACGTTAAGTCTTAAAAGCAACCTTTGAGCCATATCTATATCTTCGGTTATGATGTAGGTATAGTTGGGACTGATCCTTCCATCATTCCTTAAGGCTGCAAAATCCGGATTTTCCAAAAGACCTGTCCTTAATGCGTTTAAAATCTCACCGCCTTGAAAAATTGCGATTTTCCCTTCCGCTACATATCTTCGTATATTTGTTTCCCTTAAGCCGACAGCCGTCGCTCCGGCATCCTTGAGTGCCAAAAGCGTCTTATAAACGGTAATTCCCCGATCCTCGGAAAGAATTCTCACTTCCTCAAAATCTACTGCTATCTCAACGCTTCGATTTCTAAAGCCTTCGGTTTCGTTGGGTAGAGCTGAGAGAAAAGAAGCTAAAATTCCTATCGCTACAAGTATAACATAAGCTTTTTTCATTATATAAAAGCACCAGCCTCATTTAATATTTTCTTCATTATACATCAGAATGAGCACTTTTAACAAACAAAAACCCTCCTGGGATATTCTAGGAGGGTCATATTTCTAAAAAATCAGAAATCTACGGCATCTTCAAGCCACACAACGACGTTTTGCACTCCCTCGTGCGATCTTTTATCTAAAAACATCAGATCGGCAACAATCTCATTGACTGAAGATATTCCCTGCCCCGTGGCTGTCATATTGATTATGCTCTCCCTATGCAAGCCAAGCATTCTCTGAAAATCCTGCGTTATATCCATGCTGTCCCTTTTAATCTGAACAGCGCTGCCTACCGAGCTCACATGAGTGACAAAGGAATTAACCTGCGAATTTGGTACAAGATACGATCTCATAGTCACTATCGTGCCGTCGGATCTTATTTCCGCCGACTCAACATCCGCCGATATCCCGAATAGCCGTTCCCTTTGCTCAAGCATAAGCTTGGCTTTATTGATTGTCCCGACGCTTATATTAACCGACACGGAGTTTATAACCCTTCTGCGCGGAACAAATAACGAAGTGTCGGGTATATCCGCTTCACTTAAGACAAACGAAGACTGAATCTCCGCTAAAGGAACAATCTCCACAGGCTTATCCGAAGTAACAGCATGTGAATGACCGTTCGTGACGGAAGGCTCAGATCTTCGCAACGCCGAATCGCCATTGACTGCTGAAACAGTTAGAAGCGGCACATTGTCGGCAGGCAAATCGTTATTCTGCCCGTTTTGCGCTATAGAAGCGTTATCCAACGGTGGCTCAACGATCACAGGCGGCAAATCTACCGGAACTTCTTTTGCTTCAGCCATCAAAGCAGGTCCGTCACCGTTAATATAAGGTACTTCTTCAACAATCTGAACATCTCTCTTTGGCTCATCTTCGGCCGGTGCTTCGGCTGTGCGCAAATCCTCCACAGGAGAAACTCCGGGCAATCCCCCTGCCGCAATATACATACCCAAAGCGAGGACAAAACACGCCGCTACGGCTATAGCGGGGCGCAATGCCCGTCTAAGGCTGAAAGATACGTCTTTTGACGGCGAACTTTGCGCCTGCACTTTGATCCTTTGCATAACACACAAACTGAAGCCCTCAGGCGCTTTTGCGTCCTTATAGATCGCCTTTAGATTCTCCTTAAGCATTTCGCCGTCCATATTCGCGCCCTCCTTTCAGCCGCAAGCCGATTTAATACTTATCGTGTCACAATACTTATTATTAAAGTCCTTTTTCCGCATACCCGTTAAGGCTTCGCCTCAACGCGTCCCTTGCCCTCGCTAGCCTTGATTTCACGGTGCCCACAGAGCAATCCATAATCTTTGCTATCTCTTCGTAAGTGTACTCCTCAACCTCGCGCAAAAGAACAACCGCCTTCTGGTCTTTGGGAAGACCTTCAACAGCCCTGTGAAGCTTCTCGCTTATCTGCGAAGATAAAAGCACACTCTCCGGATCCTGCGACAGATCGGGAATCTCGCGCTTTAACTCGCCTTCGTCGGAATGTATCGGCTCGTCCAGCGAATACACCGACACAGGCTGTCTTTTGCGCTTTTGGTTAAGCCAAGTATTTACCGCTATACGGTGAAGCCATGTGCCGAAATCCGAATCCCCGCGAAAGGAAGTGATGTAGCGATATGCCTTGACGAATACTTCCTGGGCGAGATCCTCGGCGTCCTGAGCCGAACCGGTGAGCTTTAGCGAGAGCGAATAGACTTTGTCCTGATACAGCAGCACAATCTGCTCAAACGATCCAAGATCTCCGTTGACGGCGCTTTTGACGATGTCGGCGTTAAGCCTTAAAAGCTCCATATATTCTCTATATCCTTCTTAGACACTTTATTTGGGGTAAAAGTTCCGTAAGCTAAGCCATATTATATCACTCACCGCCCAAATCCGCCAACAAAAAGAAACCCCCAAAACGGGAAACCCCGAAGGCGGAAGCCTTCGGGGCGGAGCAAGTCTTAGTGTTTTATGCTTTATACAGTGTTATTGTACAGTTACAGTTACAGTACGCGCTGTGCCGTCCCATAATACAGGAACTCCGAGTGCGGTTCCTACCCAGCGTACCGGTATGAGCGCACGACCCGCTACGAGAGCAGGAGCTACGTCCATATTCATAGCTACGCCGTTTACTACCATAACTCTGCTGTTCAATGTGAACTGAGCAATTCTGTCGCCGCGGATGATTGTGATAGCCCCTGCGTCAAACAGAATGTTTTCTGCAGTCACGCCTGCTGCGGTAGCAGCTGCGCGAATAGGCATCATTGTTCTTCCATCCTGTATAACAGGAGCTACGTCTAAAGCCGGTTGTGCTGCTCCGTCAACAGTGTACGCAGTTGCGTCAACTGTGAATACGGTACGTTTAGCTGTTGCGGTGATAACGTTGGCTACTGTGACTTCAGCTACAGTTTTTCCCAAGACGTCAGCATCATTAACTGCGCCTGAAGCTCCAGCATTAATGATTGGGATTAATCCTGTCCCACCTACAGTAAGACTGATGTTTCCTAATGGCACACGGTCGAGATCGACTCTAATGCCAGAAACAGTCCAAGTAGTAACAGCAGTTGAAGCTGTTGCCCCCGTATCGATAGTGAAAGATCTTCTGTCGTTAGAAATTTCAACCGCATTATTAAGTACGCTCATTCTTCCAAACGCACCGGAAGCAGTAACGGTCGGCATAGCCCCTGAAGAAACTGTAACTCCAACAGGAAGATCTACTTTAATTTCTTTACCTTCTATAAGAGCTCCAGCAAAATTCTCAGTTATCACTAAGTTACCCAAAGTCTGGTTTCTTTGATCAGCCCTGACGTTAGGTGTCGTGACAGCTGTAACTGTATAAGGTCTGCGTGCGACTCCAACTACAACGGTACCAGTCACTCCTGCTGTTCCTCCAAGGGTAACAACAATATCTCCAGCAGGGGCATTAGCGGCGGCATTGACTGAAAGTCCTGTAAAAATTCTTGTCTGTGCCGTTACGCTGACTCCGGTTGTCCAATAAGAAATTGTCCTGCCGGCATTAGAGGTGGCTGTAGGCGCAATAAATCCAGGATTTGCACCGAATGCTGCCGATACATCACCCCATGTGAAGCCTTCAGGAAGAGTAAAGCTTAATACTCTGCCTGCCTGTATAGCACCGGCTACTGTTTCTCTCAATCTGATGTTTGCAATAACTTCATCAGCTCTTCCCGCTGTAACTCTGCGGTCGGCAGCAGGTGTTGCAGGATCCGCATCTATAGTTATCTGACCGGCAGCCGGAACCCCTACAGTGGCGTTAGCAACCTGAGCCGCTGTAACATTAGAACCTGCTGCGCCTCTTATGGTAACAATAACGTCACCGTCTGCAACTTGGGGCTCAACTTGAAAACGTATATTTTCGATGGTTATTACGCCTCTTGATAGAGTAGAAGCTGTAGTAACATTAATGGATACATTCCTTGAAGGGAAGGATAAAGTAGTAACGTCAGCTACTAAACCTCCTGTTTCGACAACTGTGGGAGCCGTAGAGAAAAATACCCCGGCCGGAGCTTCAAGCACAATCTCGTTAGCAGCGGGTGTAGTAATGCTGCCTAGTACGGTTTCAGTAATGCGTATGTTACCCGCTGTTTGGGCTGTGATACCACGTTGTACGGTAGGTTTGCTTACAGCTTCTGACGTAGTACCCGCAGCCAGCACATTACCAACTTGTACCGTGCTGGTTTGCTCCCACAAAGTGATTTCTTGACCATCGCTCATGGCAAATGCTCTCAAACGCACTTCAGCATTTATAGCACCTCTGTGTCCGGTAGGGAAATTCACGCTTCCAACCGGTATGCGTAAATTAACTATGTCTGTTGCTGGTTCTGTTAAGGTGAAAACAATATTACGATTGTAATCATCACGGGCGGGTAATGCGGCGAATCTATTAGCAACCGCGGCACCACCATTAAGCCAAAAAGAACCAACTGCAGGAACAGCATTAAATGTCATACCCTCAGGCAGCCTTATTGTAACAGCAAGCCTGGTTCCTCCTCCGACAACCCTTTCTGCAGCGTTTGTGACTTCAATCATTCCAAGCACTGCAGGAGAAACTGGAGCAATATTAACCGAGAAACCTCTCACTCTTACGCTCTCAGTACTCGCTTGCGCAACGCCTGCGAAAAGCGTTAATACCATCGCAAGTACCAAAAACAACGCCAAAGATTTTTTCGTTTTTCTCATTTCTTTCCCTCTCTTCCATGTAATTAATTGAGTAAAAATGCAAATCCGAAGCCTTTATCTGGGTCATTCCCTTTTTGCTCCCGCTACCCTTCCCAAAACTTCAGGAATTTGTCCGGGCAAAGACATCCTCTGCCCTCACCTATTTATTAGACAACTTAAAGTGTTACAAAGTTCCGTTAATAAATATTTTATGATATTCTGGCTTGAAAGAAAAAAGCTCCTCTGTAGGCCGTCTGCAGAAGAGCTTTTTATGATCGAAATCTAATAACTACTACCTAAAAGCTACCATATTATCTTTCCTGTTCAAAATAAACGGTCTCCATAAACCGCGTAAGAATAGCGGCAGAAGCAGAACGTTGAGTAAAACCTTGCGGTAGTAATTGACCAGTTCCAATACCGGTGATGAGTTTGCCATAATTTGCCCAAATCATGGCATTTCTCGCCCAAGGACTAACAGTATTGATGTCCAGAGCGTTACTTCTAAAGTCCCCGGGTACAACTACGTCAAAGCCGTGTTTCTGTGCGTATCTATAGAGCATCACAGCATAGTCTTCACGGGTAATTCGATTCTCCGGAGAAAAATCGCCTTTCCCATTACCAAGAATTATCTGTTCACTTGCTGCCCAAGCAATTGCTCTAGCGCCCCAGTGGTTTGCAGGTACATCGTTAAAAATATTTCTATTGCCTACTGTCTCAGGTGCGCCAGCCATGTTGAAGAGCATTTGCGCTGCTTCAGCACGTGTTAAGACTCGGTTAGGTGAGAAGCTGCCTGCCCCTGTTCCAACCATAAGGTTGTTCGCATAGACATAGGTAATGTAGGGACGCATCCAAGCATGTGCCGCTGTATTAATGTCATTAAAAATGGTGGTGACATTAATATCGGCTAAACTTACTAATGCATTCTGAGCTTCTTGTAGTGTACGCTGCGCAGCATCAATATTTGCTTGCGTTGCATTTGGGTCAGCAGCCACTTTTTGTGATGCTAGAATCGCATCTTGTAGAGCAAGATAGCTGGTATTTGTATAGATCGGCAAAGTTTCGTTTACTCTACGACGTGCAACCCCTTGTGCTAGAGTAATGGTTTGATTGAGTATTAAGGGACTTGCAGTAGCGATGGTTTGGATGGGTACAAAGGGGATCGCATCAAATCTGACGAGGGCCTCTCTCGCTGTAGCTAGATCATCTACTAGTCCATCTATCACTGCTTGCGCAGCTTCAATGTTCCCACCATTTTCTTCTAGCAGAGTTTCTAAGTTTGCGATAATCTCATCTCGTGATGCGCGTGTCGGATACGCAATACGTGTTGGTTGAGTCGGAAGTGCAGAAATCATCTCTACGAAGAAGTCTTCCGCTGCCTTTCTTGCAGCTGCAAATGCCGACCAAGATTCAATTGTCCAATTACTTTCTTGCTGACGACTTGAAAGTGTCAACTCGACGGACAGTTCGTTGGGGTCAGGCAGTGTTAGGTATGCATCCTCTTCCTCTGTAATAACTAGAGTGATCCGATAGTTTTGTCTTTCGCTCAGACCTGGGGTGTTTACATTAAAGAGCAACTGCAGACCAAGCTCACCACTTGCAGATTCAGCAATAACGTCCGGATTATCCACACGTCTGGTAGTGCCTGAGGGCCCACGACCAAAATCTGTAGGTGTGCTGGAGGTAACTGCAGTCGGAATACCGCTGATGGTGAATGTGCCGGCGGCTACATTTGCAGTACCTGTGAGACCAAACGCAGTTAAAGGATTTACGGTGTTAATAATCGGTGTACTGCCCATATAAATTGGGTTCGCAGGATTAGAAAAATCATTTGCTAATGCTACGCCGGTGATTATACCAACGAGCTCTATTTCAGAACCTGGTGTTGATTCAATGGTAGCAGTATATTCTTCACCAACGATGCCCCATGGAATGACGTCGGTGTCAATGTTAGAAACCTCAGCTAGCCCACTTGGTGGAATGGATGAATCCAGCTCATTCAAAAACTGAATTGCAGGAACACCAAACCGTGTAGTGCGTTCGTCTTCAATTTGGATAGTTCTACCACTATCATCCCATGTCAGACCAAACGCAAAGTCGTATACATTGCCATCTTCATCTTTGAAGATTTCATCGCCTACAAATTTACGAGGTTGATCTTCATTTTGCATCTCAACTACGGTCATACTTGCAGGCATTTGGAATGGCAGTAACCCGCTTGGGGCATGATTGCCGGAAATAATCTGCAAAACAGCCGAGTCAGTTGAGGCAAAACGCAAGATAACAGCGTCTGAAACAGCATTTATTTCTGTCATGACAGTCGGGTTATCGGTGTTCATAACGGTGATGATCGGTGTATCGGGACCAACTGCTTCCGCTACATCAAGTAAAAGGTGTAGTTGGCTTAAGTTTTGTGCTCTAGACGTAAAGTTCCGATACGATCTGTTCAGCGTACGGTTACCAAAACTCAGGTTTAAAGGCTGAACGTTTAGGTTTCGCCAATCACCCGCGATTGAAACGGGACGGGCATTTACCGCTGTGTACTGGCTATATTGATTCACCATTGGCACATAACCGGCAGCGTCATTCCAACCTCCACCAAAGTCAGCAGAACTTAAAAATGGGCTGTTAATCGGTACAATGGCAACATCAGCTTGGGCAGGATCATCTACCATAACGAAGTTGCCAAACTGTTCTACTTGTACAAACATCGGGTTGCCGCTCGCATTACGCGGAACATATACCTTTGTGCCTGTATCTAGCGGAAGCAGATTGTCACTGTTTTTCAGCAGAACGTTTGCACGAATCTGTGCGTCATAGCCAGCAGCGTGGTTGTCTGCGTTATTTCCTAGATCCCAAGCATATACAGGGCATGTGTAAGGATTTTCGAACAGACCGGTGATAAAAATATTGTGCAGTAGATATGAAACAGATACTTGCATTGCATCTAAAAAAGCTGCTTGACTCTCAAACAGGTACGGATTTGCAGCAGAATCGTTAAACGCTTGCACGATAAACTGTGTGATATTTGCTCCACCGAACTGGTTGACACCAGCATAGATCAATGCTTCAGAGCGCTGTGCTCTCGTCAACATGTCAACACTGGGACCAAAACCACGCGTGTTATCTACACCCCAGTCAGTACAGATAACGCCATCAAACCCATAGATGCCTCTTAGCATATCTTGTAAGAAGAACTCACTGTAGGCAATGGATCTGTCTAGACCAGTAGGGTCGATGTTGTGGTTGATGGAGTAATAAGGCATAACAGCTGTTACCCAACCTATGCTACGGTCAGCCATATAATGACGATTTTCACCATTCATTACGTAAGCATCTCGCAAACCGCCGTAAACGAAGGGAGCTAGATGGGCTTCAAAGAAATTGCTGGGGAATACAGCGTATGCGCCAAACTCACTATGGGCGTCACGTCCACCTTCCGTAGGTGTTCCGCCTGTCCAGTGCTTCATCATGGCGTTGACACTGTGAAGACCCCAGACACCAGTAGTGTCCGTCCATATCATCATCGAAATCACCCTCGAAGGTACCTTGCCAGCCCATAGTGTACATTCGAGCTAAGGCTGAGGATAGTCTGGGATCTTCACCGAAAGTACCGCTGTAACGCGACCAGCGGGTATCGGTTGCGATATCAATGTGTGGGTGCAATGCTGTAGAGATACCGAATGCACGATATTCCGCAGATGCAATTTTTGAGAACTCCAACACCGTGGATTCGCACATGGTAGCAGCTAGTCCGAGGGTGGTCGGCCAAAGGGACATGGTGCCTAAATTGTCAGAATAGAATTCGACACCGATAGCGGGGCTATGTCTCGGATCAGAGCTATTGTTATTTGGAATTCCAAGTCCAAAACTCTCTACCATGGCTTGTGTGTTATTGTTCCAACCCGCGTGTATTGTACCGAAATTACCTGTACCAGCAATTAACACATGGCGCAGATCATCATTGGCTAAAAAGACTGTTTGCGCTTGTAGCGGATTGGTGGGGTCGTTCCGGTTGGGTGCATTCGGGAACCATTGGTTCTGGTGACCGCTAAACAACATCAAACCTGCAATTTCTTGAGCAGTCATCATACCAGCCAAGTTTACGCTTCTGTCTTCAAGCGTGTTTCTCCAGTCCTCGTAAGGATCTAATTGACCGTTACCGTTTAAGTCTTTGAAAAGGGGCGTATTGACAGTGATTTCACCGGCAACTGCAGTGACGGTTCCATCTCGAGATACCCGTGTTTCCCAAGAAAAAGGGGATTTAACAATCGGATTACTCAAATCTGTCAAAGCTGTTACGTCTAAAACTGTGCCGCCTTCGTTGATTATTTTCACATCAGAGAAAATAGAAAACCCGATAACGGCTTCTTGCGGGCCCTCTACTGTGATGTAAACAACATGACGATTCGGAATCCAGTGCGCAAATACGGTGACGCCAGCACTTGCCTGTTGCGTCGTAAATGTGCCTGCACCGCCAGCGATGGCATTGTGTTGACCAGACGTAACGCGACCGGTTACATCATTAAACTCGCCGCGTACTTCTTGGTTTCTAAACCATCCAATAAATGTATAGCCTTCTCTCACCGGTGCGTTCGCATTAGTTACGGGGCCGATTCCCCCTTCAATGCTACCGTTCGCAAGAATATTGGCGGTACGGAACACGCCGTTTCCGGGTGCGCCTTCATAGTTTAAGTTGAACAGAACCTGATTTGGATTTGCAACCGGAGGCACATCGTTCCCCAGTGCCACTCCAGGCGAAAGGCTGAAAATGAACGCCAAGCACAACAATAGCGCAATCAACCTTCTGAAAAAATATCTCTTACTGATCATAATCTTGTTACATTCCTTTCTTTATAAGAACTTTCTCAGAAATTCAAAGACAAATCTTTATGCAGCTTTTTAACTTTGCATCCTCAAGAAAATGCGCCCGCTGCAAGCCATAATGTTCACTGACCTATTTGTTCTCTCGTGTAATAACCGCCTTCGATCAAAACTTCTTCATAATTTTCGGTGGTAACAACAGTGGGTTCTGAAAGATTTGTCGGAACAACTTTTACGCGGTTATCGTATGTCGTTGTGTCGTTAACAGGCACCTCGGCACCGTCTCTTATGGCTATAATCATGTCGACGACTTGAGCTGCTAACACTCTTGTATCTTTGAACACAGACATCGATTGCTCGCCTGCGATCAACATCTTTACGTTTATTATGTCAGCATCCTGACCTGTAAGAATTGGAAAAGGCTTATCTGCCGAGCCATAACCGGCAGCTCTTAAAGATGCTACTATACCTTGCGCTAAACTGTCGTTAGGTGATAAAACGACATCAATATTCCTGTCGGCATAGTATGCAGTAAGAAGGTTATCCATACGATTTTGTGCTCCTTCAGGTGTCCAGCCCTGAATTGCAATTTGTTCCATCTCAGTTTGACCTGAATTTATAACGAGTGTGCCGGCATCAATATGCTCCTGTAAGACGCTAAAAGCGCCGTCACGGAAAAAGAATGCGTTGTTGTCATCCGGAGAACCCGCAAATACTTCAAGATTGAATGGACCTGCATTCGCACCTAAGTCAAGCGCATTCACTATAAACTCACCTTGGAGCACTCCGACATGGAAGTTATCAAATGTAGCGTAATAGTCAACATTAGGGGTGTCCATAATCAGTCGGTCATAAGCTATTACTCTTATTCCCTCATTTGCGGCTTCTTCCAATATGCTTCCGAGAGCAGCACCGTCAATAGCTGCTATCACGAGCACATTAGCGCCTAAAGTTATCATGTTTTCAAGCTGGGAAATCTGAAGATCCACTCTGTTTTCAGCATACTGCAGATCTACTTCAAAACCTTCGGCTTCAAGCATCTGCTTTAGATTCTGTCCGTCCTGGTTCCATCTTTGCAACTCCATTGTGGGCATCGATACACCAATGCGTTTCACATCAACCTCTGCCGGCTCTTGGGCTACCGGCTCTCTAGCCACCGGCTCTCGAGCTACCGGCTCTCGGGCTACCGGCTCTCTAGCTGCCGGTGCGCAGCCTGTTAAAGCCAGTACGAAAAGCAACAGGAAAGTCAATGCCAGTACAAAAGTCTTTTTCATATAAACCTCCTAAAAATGTGATGATTTAATTATAAACCATGCTATACCCATCACAAGGCGATTTAATTATGATTTCATGTACTTTGTTGTCATAGTGATAATTTTAAATTTCACACTTAGCATTATTTGGTTTTTTCATTTGTGCTAGTTTTTAAAATACAATTCAGCGTCTTTCGAAAGGTGTATTCCTATACACATCTTCAATAAGATGAAATCCATCCCTTATTATAGTATCCATCATGTTATGTTTTGTAACCGCCACCGGCTGGAATTTCATGTATGGAATCGTATGTATCCCGTTATCTATCGTATCATTCGAAGGGGGAATTTCCCCTCTTGCAAGCATAACTGCGGATTCCGCAGCACCTTTGGCCAAAACACCTATGGGCTTGTAAACCGACATATGCTGTGTACCTTCAACTATTCGTTGACAAGCCGCCAATTCGGTATCCTGACCACTTACCGGTACTATCCCCGCAAGTCTGTTCTCGCTTAGCGCTTTAATCGCCCCCTCGGCAAGCAAATCGTTTGCAGCCACAATAGCGTTTATTTCCTTTCCCTCGGCAATAAGTGAATTTACAAATTCATATGCTTTCTCACCCCTCCAGCCTTCAGCCCACACTTCGCCAACAATCTCTATATCCCCTGAAGCCACAAGAGGACTTAAAACACTCATGTATCCTTCCCTGAGCATAAAACTGTTATGGTCATAAGGAGATCCATTTACAATCACATATCTCCCTGTAGGTACTTCCTTAACGAGATATTCCGCCATTAGTCTACCAACAGCAAAATTATCAAAGGAAATATAAAGATCTATGTCGGCATTCATGACTAGACGATCGTACGCAATTATTCCTATTCCTTGGTCCTTTGCTTTTCTGATCGCAGTTGTCAATGCGTCCTTATCATGTGGGATAATAACTATTACATCAACACCTTGCCTTATCATCTCCTCGATCACACGAATCTGATCCTCACTGTCTTCAAAGGTATGCCTAACTAAAACCTCAGCACCAAGCTCCTTGGCTCGTGCGACAAAAATATCCCTATCGCGCTGCCACCTTTCAATAACAAAAGTTTCGGTTATAAATGCTATCCTTATCGTATCTTCCTCTTCTCTCCCCTTATAATCGGCACATCCTGTAAGAAACAGCAAAGCAAACATAACCGACACAACGATTTTAACGCTATTCCACACCATGATTTACACCCCTTTTATAAATTCACTCGGAGAATGGTCGGTGTGCTTTTTGAAAATGCGACTGAAATAATTAGGGTCGGTGTAGCCCACCATATAGCATATTTCCTTAATGGACTTCCCGCCTTCCTTCATCAATTCCTTCGCTTTTGTCAAACGCAGACGGGTAAGATAATCTATAAAATTCACCTTGGTTTCCTTCTTAAAAAGCTTGCTCAGATAGTGAGGGCTTATCCCGAGTTCTTTCGCTGTCGACTCAAGGGATATGTCGCTCGTGTACCTGCCCTCAATATATTGCCTTGCATCTTGTATAGTTCTGCTGTTGTTTATTTCCTGAATCCTTTGAATCCTTACTGCCAGGTTGAGTAATCTGGTTTTATACCATGCTTTAAACTGCTGAGAATCACTTATATTAAGCATTTCCATAATATAAGTACTAAAATTTAGCTGCTCATCCTCTTCGATATTCAACTCCAATGCTAAACGATGCGCAACCACCATAAGCTCGATTAATTTATTTCGATTAATGTTTCCGCAGTTATCAGATAATTCTTTAATATCCTGCCTGTCAAAAATACTCTCAACAATATCTTCAACCGCTTCGGTATCACCAGATTCGAGTGCATTGAGCAGTTGCCAGTCATCATCCAAAGCGCACGATTTTTCTTCATCTTTTGCTGGAATATCCTGGTAATAAACAACTTCTGAAGAAGCTTTTCTCAATGCTGTTCGCGCTTCTTCGTATGAAGCTATTATAAGGGAATTATCCTTAATACCACCTATTCCAAAGACAAAATCAAGATTGCTTACTTTCCTCATTTCTCTAAGAATTTCTTGCGCAAAACTAATACTTCTCAAGCGGCTTTCGTATTCATCATATCTCTTTGAGAATACATAAATAATTATTTTGTTTTGCGGCGTATGACCCATAAGACAATGCTTTCTGGCTTTCAGTATATCATTTAGTACAATAAAAAACTGTTCATTCTCAACATTTTTATGGTTTATACCCTTTTCCTCAGCATCTTCATGAAGATCAAAACTGAGTATCATGACATACCCTTCTGTTTCTTTTATACCAACCAGTTCGCAATACTTTTTAAGCTCTATTGATGTATCCTTATTTAGTAATATCGAATAAATCAACCAATGCTCGAGTATTTTAATCGCCTGATCATATCTTTCCTTTGTTTCCAAACCCTTTTTTACTTTTGTATGCTCAGCGTCTAAATCTGTAGTTATTTTGGCAATCGTTTCGACAAGGCGTTTTGCGTTTACCGGTTTTAAAAGATATTCCTTTACATCTAATTCAACTGCCTGCTTCGCAAATTCAAACTGCTCATACGCTGATATTATGACAAAACTAGTATTTGGTGCAATTTGCCTCATTTCAGCTATTGTGTCCAAACCATTCATTCCCGGCATACATATATCCATCAGAACAATATCTGGTTTATATCTTACAAAAAGCCCTATTGCATCCGTACCATTGCGCGCACCGACGATTACCTTTACATTACTTATATTATTCCTTATGATGAAGTTGACTGAATCTACGACTATTTTCTCATCGTCAACAACCATAAGCTTATACATCACAATCCTCCTCACCGATTAACCCTAATTTGGGCGTTCCAACCTTATTTTTTAAAAACGGAATCGTAAGCGTTATGGTCGTCCCCTCGCCCTCTATGCTTTTTATTTGTAAAATATCTTCTACCCCAAAAAACATTCTAAGTCGGTTTACCACATTATCAATTCCTATGCCTGTAAGGTGCATGCGCCATCTATTTTGTTCAAATGAACCATTGCTGTTATTTCTGTCTAGAATCTGCTGCTTGGTTTCATCACTCATACCTTTGCCGTCGTCGCACACTGATATTAAAAGCATATCCCCTTTACTTTTTGTGAATATCCTAATTAATCCATTTTCGCTCGCGTCACCTAATCCGTGTATATAGGCGTTTTCAACCAGAGGCTGTATGGTCATAGGTGGTATTACCGCATGCAAAGTTTCTTGTTCGATATAAAATTCTACATTTTGTATATTTCCGAACCTAACGTCAAAAAGCTCTTTATACGAAACAATCATTGCTATTTCTTCCTTGAGAGTCACTGAGCGATCCATTGCGCCTGCGTTATATCTTAATAAACGTGCCAAATTATCTATAAAAAATGTTGTCTTGTCCGCTCCCTCCATTATCGAAAGCTGCATAGCCGCATTGAGCGTGTTGAAAAGGAAATGAGGATTAATTTGAAGCTGTAGAGCTTTTAGTTCGGCATCATTAAGCAGGGTCTGCATTTTTAAGTTTTGTACCTTCTGCTCCATTAGCCTGGCTTCAGTTTCAGCCTTGTCATGAAGCTGGCCGATATACTCCTTTATGTTTTTTTTCATTCTGTTAAAGGCGGTCGCCATGACCAAAAACTCATCCTCAGTCGAAACTTTTATATCTTCGGCGTCAAAATTGCCCCCCGCTATCTCCTCGGAAACTTTAGATAGTTTTTCTATAGGCGATGTCACATTGTATGTGATATACAATATAATCATGAGATTGAGCAGAATTACAGCCGCAATCAATACATAATTGGACGTTATAAGCGTGCTAATATTTCCTGACAACGCTGTGTACCATTGTATGTTTTCATTCAAGTAATACTCTTTTAGCCTGCTTATATAGCTCTCGATAAAACCCGCGGTTTCATCAGCATTCTCGTAATTCGCAATATATAAGTGAGCCGTTCGTCCCCGCTTTGCCTGAACAGCCGTCTCCGTATAATATTGATATGTTTCGAGCATATGAGCGATGCTGCTGTAAAGAAGATCGCTCTGTTCTCCTATAAATTTTTTTGATTCTTTCATATATGCCGACTTGTTTCTCAAAGCCTCCATACTCTCATAATAAGCAAGAAGGCTATCCGAATCCCTCGTAGTAAGGTATTCACGCAAAGCCTCATCAACCGCAGCTAGATTTTCGGACAGCTCGTTCAAAAATATGGTATCGGCAAACATAACTCCTACTTGCTCAATAAACTCCATGAACGGATTGAACAAATGCATACCTGTCAATGCCGTCAAGAGCACCGTAAACAAAAATAAAGCGATCATCTGCCGGCGCACGCCTGAAAACATCTTTTTTTGAAGCTTTTTCAACATAATTTTTCCCATTTATCTCTTATACTGACCCAAATTCCATTTAGTAACAGTATCAAGATCAATTGTTACAAATGTAGGTTTAAACTCACCGCGTAAAACTCCCGCTAGAACCGCTACGCTCTGAAAGCCGGCGTCGTGAGGATTTCTTTCGATATAACCATATATAATGTTTCGTTCAATATAACGCCTGACAATCGGTGTGTCTGAAAGATCTGTCCCTACTACAATTATATTTCCAACCAGATTCCTGTCAACAATCGCCTGCGCGACAGCAAGCGTATCTTCGGGAGTCATGCAAAAAATTACGTTTACTTGCGGATAATGAGTCAATATCGAGTGAATGACGTCTACTGCACCTATTAAGTGTCCATCCGTTTTTTTGATTACTTCAAGCACCGCTCCTTGATGCTGCTGTATTTCTTTAGAAAAGCCCACAATTTCATCCGTAGTACTGTCCAAAATAACAGCTGCGCGGGCATTTTCACCCGCAGCCTGAATGACTAGCTGCGCTGCTCTTTGCCCGAATTCAAAAGTATTAGTGCCAACGAAGTAACTGTTTATACCCGCTTCAACACCTGTTGTCATCACCAAAACACCATTTTGATCCAAATAAGCCATATCTTGTTCATATGAAACTTCGTCAAGCGTATTGATTATTACCCCCTCTTTTTGCGACGCTACCGCTATTCGCATCTGCCTTCCAACAGATATGCCATCTTCCGGATCTGCAATGCCATGAAACTCAATCGCAACATTGTTCTCAAGCGCAGCATCCATGGCTCCTTTTTTAAACCTTTGCCAATATAAATTATCGCTGTTACTCAAAACCAGAGATACTCGATGTAACATCTCTATTTCCGTCTCAAACGTATATACGGCATCTCCTTGGCTCATAGCCATGCGGTTATAATAATACATAGACATAGCGAAAGCGCTAACCAGTACCGCCAACAATCCGGCAATAGAATATCTGTATAAGCGACCCACTTTACTCCCACCTTAAGGATTACATCTTTATCAATCTATAAAAAGTATAACATTTTTTCTATCCAGATGTCAAAAATTAAGGTGATCATACAATGTTGATCATCTCCACAGCTTATCACTTGGTGTTGGAAGATCATAACCCAGTGTACCGCTTTGAGAGATGGGGAGACCTCCATAGACATCCCTACGACAAGTACAGTATGATAAAAACAAAGGGGATGATAGAATTCCGCAGTTGAATCTAGCCTTGGTTTTTGCTGAAACATCCAACCTGCCTTTTTACTATCGGAAATTGGCTGGCAATATCCCTGATTCAAAAACGTTAAAGCATTTATTAGCAGATTTAGACATCTTGGGGTTCTCCAAAGTGAAGCTGGTCATGGACCGAGGTTTTTACAGTGAAGAAAACCTGAATGCTCTCTTCAAAGACCATATAAAGTTTCTCATCGCTGGCAAAATGTCACTGAACTTCATGAAGTTTAATCTGAAAGGCATCTACGACAACTTTCGTAGCTTTGAACATTACAACGAGACATATGAACTCTATTGCCGGACTGTTGAAACCCAGTGGCAGTACACACAGTATCGGCCGTACAAAAAAGAGACTCTGAAAGAATTCCGTCGAATTTATGTCCATTATTACTATAACATTGAAAAAGCCGCCGAAGAGGAAAAAGCATTTGATAGGAACCTGATGAACCTACGCCGTGAACTGGAATCTGGCAAACGAGTTCCGGAGCATGAAAACCAGTATAATAAGTACTTTGAAATAAAGAACACGCCTAAACGGGGTACAAAGGCTACAGTAAAGGAAGAAGGGGTTTTACAGGCCAAAAAGTATTTCGGATTCTTTGCACTTATTACCAACGAAACCATGGATGCGGTCACTGCCTTGGAGATCTATCGGAACAAGGATCTGGTAGAAAAGGCCTTTGGCAACCTGAAAGAACGGCTAAATCTGCGTCGTGCCTTGGTCTCCTCCGAGCAAAGCCTTGACGGTAAGCTTTTCGTTGAATTTGTGGCACTGATTTATCTGTCTTACATCAAAAAGCAGATGCAGATGTCAGATTTGTTCAAAAAGTACACCATTCAGGGAGCTTTGGATAAGCTGGATGTCATCGAATGTTTTGAAACGCCCGGCCAACAATTACGTGTAGGCGAATTGCTGGAAAAACAAAAGGAGATCTACTATGCACTGGGGATTGAACCGCGAACCTCATTATGAGTTGACGGGGATCCAGGTTAACAAGATTTGGTTCATGAAAAATTTCAATTGTGTTCATGTTTTAGAAACATATATATGTTATGATTTATTTTATTAGAGCACGTGATTGTGCAGCTAAATCACGCTTATATTGTTTATTTGGAGGTTGATTTAAATGAGAGGTCAATTCAAGGTACTTTTAACTATTCTTGCGGTATCAATGCTCCTGCTTGCCCCTTCTTCCTCGCAGGCACAAGCCCTGCCTGCAGTCAGGCTCACCGCGCCGACAGAGGTTCAGGCGGAGGTCGGCAAAGAATTTGTTATTCCACTTACAATAACGATGGGAGCACAGGAAGGCTCCGTAGGCGGAGTGCGCCCCAGAGTAGATAGCACTTCGATAAGAGTCGAGGAAGTAATGGTGGGTCAGATCCTGCCGCCAAACGCCACAATAAACACAAGCCTTACGGGTGTCGCTCAAGCGGCAGGGATTTTCAGAGTGACACTTGATGTTGACGCCGCAGGCTTTATTTTTTCTACCGATGTTATGGTTGAAGTGACTGATCCGGATGAAGCTCAAAGACGAGCGCGCTTTAGTGTTACAAGTGCGGCTTTTGTTCCTGTATCCCCTGATTTAGATAAGCCTTTTACTCTTAGGATAACTCTAAAAAACACGGGAAACGAGCCTTCGGGCGATGTTTTGGCAACTTTGGACGCAGGTGCGAATTTCACTATGCAATCGCTGACTAACCGTGCTGATGCAGCTTCTTTAAATCCCGGTGAAACCGCCGAAGTTTCGTTTGTGCTGCTTGCTAAAGAAGGCCGCACATCAAATTCGGTTGCCTTAACGCTATCATATGATACTTACACACAGACTGAAACCCTTTTTCTTCCGCTTCCCGATGTCCCCGACCCTTTGTCCCCACCGGTACTTAAAGTAGACTCTTTTACATTGACCCCAGCGCAGGAGGGGCAGTTTGTGTTAGGCCTGACCGTCGTTAACGAAGGCGAATCGGAAGCCCGAAGCATAAGCTTGTCGCTTGACGCAGGCGGCAAAGCCTTCCCGCTTACCGGCGGTAACGTGAGGACTATACGCACACTATCGCCCGGCGCTAAAGCTAATGTGGAATATCTTCTTTCCTCCCAAGGCGAGCTTGCGGCTCATCCGGTTAATCTATCGTTTGATTTCCTTGATGAAAACAATACCGCAAGAAAGCTAAGCGACAGGATATTTATAACAACGAATCTTGAGCCTTCAATAAACTTTACCGGATTTAGCGCAAGATCTGCGGACGAGGAAGGCGAATTCACATTGACATTGAATTTTAAAAACGACGGTTTATCCGCCGCTTCCGATATAACAGTTCGCTTTACGGGGAATCAGGCGTCGCCTAAAAATAAAGGCGCGGTTTTGAGTATCGCCGATATACCGGCAGGCGGCACAGGTGACTTGTCGCTTTTGATGCAAACGAAACTTGAAAGCGAGACATACACGATTCCCTTTGAGCTAACTTATCGCTCAACGGTAGGCGCGGAGCACAAAACAACCGATACTGTCGTTATCACTTCTGATTTAATAGGGATTGATCTTGAGGGTGAAAAGGGGCTTTTGCCCGTAATCTTAGACAGGCATACACTTTCTGGAAATAATGTTTCTCCCGGAAGCGAATTTGTCCTTACGCTTCATATAATAAACACTTCAAACGAGCCTACCGGAATAGCGAAAATTACGCTTGGCGAGGCAAGATCGGGCAATGCGGGAGGATCGGTGTTTTCAACAGCTGACGGAAGAAATGCGTTTGTTGCGCAAAGTATCCCCGCAAACGGCGAAATCGTTAAAGAAATAAGGCTTATAGCGGATAGCGACGCTCAGGCGATGATTTATTCGCTGCCTGTGACAATCGAATACGAAGATAGCGAAAAAATCGTTTATGAGGTAAACGCAAATGTAGCTATACCGGTACGCCACGAAGGCAGATTCCGCATTCTCACTTTGGATGTTTTAGCATCCGCAGCGGTTGGCGAAGCCGTACCCGTGAGCTTAGAGTTTGCCAATACGGGCAGAATTAACCTTGACAATATGTTTATATCGCTTGAAGGCGATTTTGATAAAGAGAACGCAACATTTTTCATACCAAGTTTTGCCCACGGCACGAGCGATTTTTTCCATGCCACGCTTTTTCCCCGTACCGAAGGTGCTTTAACGGGTAAAATTGTTATCACTTACGATGACGCAAACGCTAACGAAGTCAGAATCGAAGAGGCTTTCAGCATAGAAGTGACACCGGCTGTAACACCGGCGGGAATGCCGGGTAATCCCCGCCTAGGCTACCCCGCCGGGAATCTTGTGCAGCCTTCATTCCCATGGCTTTATGTAGGTATTGCGGCGATAATTGTTGCGGTTGGGATATTTTTCACAGTAAAAAAGATAAAGGCGAAAAAACGTATAACA
>Ga0209316_100038_pt1 | contig 51289 bp, 40 predicted proteins | sample 3C3metaG_FD_184150 | JGI IMG/M metagenome (GOLD analysis project Ga0209316, IMG submission 184150) | Freshwater bacterial and archeal communities from Indian Creek, Illinois, USA - 3C3 metaG (SPAdes) (version 3) | ecosystem: Environmental > Aquatic > Freshwater > Unclassified | place: USA: Indian... | reverse complement strand
TAAAAAGACGATCACCGATCCAAAAAGGTGGGTCCCATGAACGCATGGATATCATCCTTTCTTATATTAGTTCCCACCCTATTATTACATACCATCCTGTGCCGTGTCCACTACTATTTGCAACAAAATTTTTTACCATGTGCCCCCAGTTACTGAATTGGTGTGGATAAAATTACTCATGCGTCAGCACTGATCGTTATCAGTTCTTAATTCAAATTCCTTCAAATAACCTTTGAGACTTTTTTCAGAATAACCAGTTCCTGATTCACCTGCCTGCAGGGGAGGTAAATCATCGAGCAAATCACCAACCACCCACGAGCGATTAACCATACATAATTCAGGGTAAGTCAAATTTAATTTGCTTCTCCATCCCACCAATATCACGCGCAATCGGTTTTGCAATACACCAAAATCGGATGCATTCAACACCCGGTATTCAAGTTCATAACCTACATTTCGGAAATATTGTTGAATCAGAGAAAAATACAGCCCATTACTTGCATTGAGCAATCCCGGAACATTCTCAAATACAAACATTTCGGGCCGATATCTTTGTAAAAATTTGCAATAAAGCTTATACAGATGGTTTCTCGGATCATTAAACATATTATCTTCACTGCGTGCTCTTCCGACAAGAGAGTACGCCTGACATGGAGGTCCTCCTACAACAAGATCAATGGTATTGACAGCGTTCTTTGCCATCAGTTCATCAACTATACTGAATACATCTGGCAAATTCTCTTCAGACATTTCCTTATTGATAACTGTATTCAAGATTGATTTGGGTACTGATTGATACAACTGCTCACGGGAAACTATGCCCTTGAGATATTCCTGATAGACAGAGCCGTCAGTATTCTTCAACCAATGATAGCACATACGTGTTTTGAGGGTATTCGCAGCTTCCGGGTTCATCTCGACGTGAGCAATTGGAATAAATCCGTTTGTGACAAATCCTTCTGAAAGACCTCCGGCTCCTGCAAACAAATCGATGAATGTCAATTTGCAGCCATTCATGTTGTCCATACCGATTGTTTCCCCTGTTCCTTAATAATATAATAGCAAAGCAGTTGTACCATTTTTAGAACTATCCGTTGTCAGCATTACTTTTTATTTCATTTATAAGTTTTATAAGGCGCGTTTCCGATCTCCTAAGTTCACATTGCCAGACAACTACTACTTTCCACCCCATGTCGGTGAGCAAAGTAGTATTACGAATATCACGTTCCTGATTTTTTGAAAGTTTATCGTGCCAAAATTCTTTCCGTAACGCTGGCCATTTGAAATATGAGCAATCATTGTGAACATGCCAAAAACAGCCATCTACAAATACAATTGTTTTATATTTAGGTAAAACAATATCAGGGCATCCGGGCAATGTCTTTACGTTTTTCCGATACCTTAATCCCTTACTGAAAAGATACTTCCTGACCATCTCTTCAGGTTTGGTATCCTTGCCTTTAATGCGTGACATATTGTAGCTTCTGATCTTCCTGGAATGAACATCCATGATATTATCCTTGGTGTTTAATATACTTAACGAATTTTATACGTGCACCTGAAGTCTTTTCAGTATATCCGGGAATTGCTCAAAAAAAGAATTTACTTTCAGAGCACTTACATAATAACACCATGTCAGGTGTTATACAATAGAAACTCCAAAGAGTCGCGAGTAATGTCAGATTTGTTTATGTTTCATTTTTTGACTGAAAGTTGCCGAATCGATATCAACCGATTTCGGCAACTACCTATGGTGCGCCTGACAGGAGTTGAACCTGCGGCCTTTCGAATCGGACACGGCATATTTATAACCTTCTATAACTTACTAAAACGCTGATTTCTCAGGGAAAACGAGTGGTAACTGTCTGTAGCATACTATACCTATCTAAAACTTTTGTGGGAATAATGTGGGAAAAAAGGAGTCCTGGAATGAGAAATGGGAATTCTTCTCGTTGAGGATATGAGTGGTGGAGGCGAGCCGTTTCTTATCATATCCCTGTCCAAGAGAGAGGAAGTGTATCATGCCTGAGTCGTATCATCTTGAATCCACAATTATTCTCATCCCGCGTTCCTATATAAGATTTTAAGAATAAAATACGTAGTTATAGTAAAAACAAGCGTTTGTGCCGAAACGTATAGGTGGGGTTGAAATTTTGATAATCGTTTGATATCACGAGTGCCTTCCGACATTGGAACTCACCCAACAAAAACGCTAACTTTTAAGTTGAGCACAATGAGTTGTTAGATTGTTTCTCAAAATGGGATTTCATCATTCTCTTTTTCTGTACCTGTATTATTTTTTTCTGAATACCTTACAATCCATATAGCTCTCTCGTATAGTTCATCAAAGTTACTATTTCCGGAGAAACCATATTTTTTCGGAAAATTTCGAATGAACTGTGTTTCTGTTCATTGATTCCAGTCTCTGTTGAAAACTCTTTTAGGCTGCCTATTACAATATAAGATTTAGGCTGATACAAATGTAATATCTCGCCCGTAGGATTTCCGGTATTATTATAGATTTCAATCTTAGGGGTCATTCCCGAAATAACTTTCTGTACTGTTTTTTGAATTTGAGAAATGCTCCCTGCTAAATCACTTGAAATTGGCCAGCACTCAATTCTATACGGACGCCTATTAACAAGAAGCGGCGTTTTATGTGTTTTAATCTCAACCAAACACAAAGATTGTATATACCCCGATGTCTTTAGTAACGCATCGACTTTCTTGCCGCCTTGAAAAAAATTATATCCTGATGTTATATGTTCTAATTTAGCATTATCTAAATGTGTGTTGAATATATAGTTCAAGCCATATCCGAATATCCACTGATTCTTTTCGAAATATTTTTGCCACTTGTCTTCGCACGTAGTGTTATCACATAATAGTTCGTGAAATATATTTAGTTGCTCTTTTCTATAGGCAAGGGCAACTATGTCTGACTTAGTTATTCTTGTTTTCACAATCTCTTCAATTAGTTCTGGCTCAACATTGTCAAGAAAGTACTTCTTCTCGTCTGCTGAACGTAGAAATTCATCAATAACATAATCGTCAAGTCTTTCTTTTTCGCCTGAAGAAGATATATCGATGTATTTGATATGCCTTAAAATATTGTATATTTTCTCAATTTCTTCTCTGGCAAAGGAAAAGCTTATCTTATGAGGATTTCCATCCTTCTTTGTAAATTTCTGTATAATCAACCCTTGTATGTCTCTGTTGTCTTCATAAAATGTCGCCCTAACTTCTTGCCTCTCGCCTTCAGTAATTTTTATAACATCTTCCTTCTTTATGCGTGCAACATGGTGAGATTCGTCGGAATCAAATACCTTAGATAGTATTCTCATCTTTCTCTGTCCTTTTTCATCGAAAGATGATACATCTGGAAAGGAACTGCTTAAATATATTTTATCTGTCCGCTTGTTACGGAAATATTCATACTCGCCAGTCATTTTTACCTCATATGCAATCTAAATTCCAATCTCACTTGCCACTATTGAGCATAAAGGAATGTCGGTCAGGTATAGCACCATGTTATGCCATTTTTAATTTTCTTTCTAAACTAAATCAACAGTGTTTTTTTAAGGGACTTATTGCTGTCTTTGACTACATCGGAAGAGTATCAACACGGACCTCTTTCCTCTTGGTTTCAAAGCTCGACAGCACTGTATCGTAGAAGCAAAGTTTGATGCGTGGAGGTGGCTCTATAGGTGCATACGCATAAAAATCGCTTCTTCCGCCAAGGTTGGTTCTAATGGCTGTTTCTGGTGAGTCACCGACAATCTCAGCACCAGCGAAAACTGCTGCTTCGTACGCTACTTGAATGTCAGGGACTATAAGTACTAGACTCTGCTCGTTTCGGATCAGTTCCCGCTTGTTGTTACAAGGATAATTGTCCCAATCATCCCGTCTGAAGTATTTACTTACGCGAAGGACGGTATTACCAATGAGAGCCTCCGATTCAGTCTCAATCGAAGTAGGGCAGAAGGTAACATTAAGTAGACTGGCGAAGAACTTCGTGGCTACCTTAACATCCGATACACTAAGTTCATTAATGAAATAAAAACAGTTCATAATATCCTCTTTCTTTTACGCCCATATTCACAAACGCAAAGATGCAAATAACTCAGGTGAGATTATTTCTCTCGTATTATTGTCTTTACACGCACGGAGATCTGAGAACGCTCTGTATACTTGTTTCCTAGCCAGTCGGTTTTCTCGTAAGACCTCTTAGACATAAATATGACCTCCTTATAAATTTTTTGGATTGGAGTTCGCCTTTACGATGGATAAACTATTAGGTAAATTGTTATAAACAATATCATTGAATGATCATGTCCTGTCAAGTTGTGTAAATTAGTCTCCCGTGTCCTCTAGAGATACTGTCCTCGGCTAAGCTAGCTTGTCCTAGTTGTGGCTCAAGCAGACGTTGTTATGCTTCGCCTTTTAGCAGTTTCTTCATAGACTCCTGACTAATGTAGCATCTGCCTACATTCCACTTATCATTTTGTTCGGTCAGCACTGCCCAGCCAGATGGAACACTTCTTCCCAGTTAGGAATACCCCACCGTGCCCTTGTGCCATTTCACCTCCTTGTTCAGTCATTCCTGTGAGTTAGAGGAATAGAACCGTTACCAGTTTGAATCCCCAAGCATGCTATTGACCAACTCGGCATCGGGGCTTGTCCCTATCGACCTACTCGTCAGCAACCCATCAAAACAATCTACGATAGGGGAAAGATATAACTTTCCGGCAGGAATGGTGAACTCCGTTATGTCTGTGAGCCATTTGACATTTGGCGCGTCAGCATGGAAATCTCGATCAATCAAATTATTTGCAGCAGGAATATTCTCGCCTTGATACGAACTGTATCTCCGTTTCTTTTTTCCGACGACAACAAGATCGGATTCTGACATTATGCGCCGTACTACCTTTTCAGAAATGAAAGTTCCTTCTCGCGCAAGCAAGGCATGGATCCGTCGGTAACCGTATCGTCCGGAGTTTTCCTCAAATAAATCTGTGATTCGAAGGCACAGTTTTACGTATTTGGACGGCATTAAAGCGATCTTGCAGATATAGAAATAGCTGCTGCGTGCCATTTCCAAGCATGTGAGCAACGCATTCAGCGGGTAGTCATTTCTTAGAGCGTCGACCAGAATTACTTTCTCTTTGTTTGTCATGCTCTTCAGATCGACGCCCGGATCTTTTTTCACAATTTCCATCGTCCCTTCCAGAATGCCTTTTTCAAGCTTGAGCCTTTTTATCTGTCGTTTTAGCGATGTTATTTCGGATAATAGAGCGTCTCCCTATCGGCGTGTAGTTGGTTATCCTCTGCTTTTGGCATCGTTATACTGTCATCCTTACGGAGCAGATCGTTTTTCCAATTATATATCGCCTCTCGTGTGACACCAAATTCCTTTGTAATATCTTTCACATTGCCGATTCTGGTACATAGTGCGATCACTGCTTCTTTTTTCTGCTCTTGAGTATATTGTATACCGCCGACTTGCCTTTTGCGAGTTCCAGGTGCTAGTTCATTGCACCAGCTGTGGAGCAACTCCCTGGATGGATAGCCAATCGATCGGACTGTTCTGGAAAAATTGCGTCCATGCTCGAGATAGTGCTGTACTGCAGCGGTTTTCTGCTCCATTGAAAATTTCAAGCACCTTCTATCTTGATCCCACCAGACTCCGGTTTCTTTCTCTTTGAGATATTCCGCATACCACCTCGATAACATTTTTCGACTTAGATAGCCTAATTCATGGATTGTATCCGCTGTGGATTTGTTATATTTGATGTACAGATCTATTGCTTTCATATGTTTTTCTCTTGAATACATCCTAATATCCTCCTGTTTCTAATTGAGTCCAGGTTTTTGGTCCGCACCCCCTAACATGTTGACAATAGTTAAGCCGTAGGTTAAAGTATTTACAGGGAATTTAAGAAAAATAGTTTATTCCATGAAAGGTGTGGATTAGAAAATGGCTAAGACAGTGTGGCGATGTTCCAAATGTAATGTGATTAACAGTTGGGAAGTAACTTATTGCGGTAGTTGCGGATTAAAATATAACTCGCAATATGACGATAAACTTTGGAAGTGCGGCTTTTGCGACATGTTAAATGAATACAGTTTATGGATCTGTGGAAAGTGTGGAAGAAAATATGTGTAGTATGCTGAAAAATTTTCACGGTTTGTGATCATGTGATTAGCTGCTGGGTTAGATAATATTGTTTTCGCAAAAGACCCCTTCAAATTCTATTCCATTATCTTCAAGAATATTATAAACTCCATCATGATTATTCTCTTCATTTTTTGAGTTCTTGCCAAATCCCCTTAGCAAATTGCTTTTTCATCTTTTCATTCACATTCTGATCAAACATCAAGTTGATACGGTACTTTTCTTCGTTGGTAGCCAGATAAACTATTTTAACCATGTTGTGCTTGTAGTAATGCGCTTCCTGACGCATCTTGAAAGCGATCCTATCAGAGCAGCTTAAGATTTCTGCCATAATCTCTTTTTCAGCAGGACTGTTGTATAGTCCGTCTTTAGCCCAAGTTTCGACTTGTAGTTCCAAAAACCATTCTAAATGAGCACTTTTAAAATTTAAATGGTCACTACAATCTCAAATGTATATTTTGCTTATTTCGTTTAAAAGGATCTTTAACTTTAAGTGCATTGTATATCTCCAGGTGTTGGGATTCAGGGGTGCCTGAAACCCTTATATGCCAAGTCATATCTTTCCCCGACATGACAATTGTATTACGAACATGCGTATTTAACACCTCTTTAATGGTCTTCCATTCACGGGTGTCTCCCGTTGCTTTTAATGCAGTTTCAATAACGTTTAATATATGATATGCCAACACTCCGATAAACAGGTGTGACTCAGTTCTCTTGTCTGTCTGATAGTAAACAGGACGCATTCCCAGACCGCTTTTTAAATCTTTGAATACACTTTCAACACGATTTAAAAGCATATATTGTTCCCATATTTCAGGACCCGTGAGATGTTGTTGTGTTGTTTCGATTACATAACAGCCGGACAAAATATTCCTCTGCTCTCGGCCGGTTTTTTTGTCCCAACATATTTCCGTAACCTTCTTTGATCTTCAGACAGCTTAACTTCGATATCGTAATACTTACATATCGAAGGATACTTTTGCCTTATTCGTCCGACTCTTTCGCAATTCAGCATCCGAGTTGTTTTTTGCGCTGCCTTCAAAATAAGTGTTAGTAAGATCATAAAGAAAGATACGATTTTCAAGCATAAAGATTACCTTTTCTCTCTCTGACAAAAGCAGCTCAATTTTCTTTTTGTACTCAAGCAATAAATCGCCGGTTTCGTAAAACGCATCTTTTCCTATGTCTTTAATGTCATAATCCATCATCTCCGTCAGAGAAGTAGTATTATTAAACCATCGCCAGGTTTTAAGTTCGCTTCCCGGACTGATAAGTCTACCAAGTATAAGAGCTTTTGCTATGGAGACTTGCTTTGGTTGAAATCTACACTCTTTTAATATTTCGTCCAAACCCAATCGCTCCCATATGGTATTTGCGACAATCTCAGGACCCAAAGTTCTCGAGGCGGCTGTACTTACAGTATCTAAGTTTACAGGGGTTAAATCCTCCCTGCTTTGCTCGATAATTATTTCTTCACGCTTCTTCTCCTTGAAATGATGATGTTGCATCAAAGAATCGACTAGTTCAGTCAGTTCATTGTTCTCTTCAACGACAGACATTTGTCCTGAGATACGGCACGTCAGCAGATAAGCCAGCTCTTTTAGCTGTGCTTTAGGCAAGTTAAGAGTGCCCAGATGCATGATTATCCTTTGACGTACCTTGCTGCCATCCCTATATGCCTCGACCAAACGATGAGTCACATAGATTGATTTAGTTTTCTTGTTTTTGGTTTTGTATTCTCTTATATACATGAAATAAGGATATCATAACTAAAGGAGCATGTAGACCTAAATGCTTTTGGTAATATTATTTAGGTCACTACGTCGGGCTTTTTTAACACCTACACCATGATTTCAAGCGATTATTCTGGTGTTAAGAGCGATTTTTTTATCGTTTTTAGTTCTTTTTGAGCTGGAAAATCTGAACTTGGGTTAGGACCGCCACTCTTAAATTCTACAAAATTCGGGACAAGCTCTATCCAAAGACTACTGCATCGCTGCAATAGCCTAAATTTGAAATCTTTATTCCGTTAACACCATTTTTTAATGTCTGATAGCAAAGTCAGGACTTTTTTCATTCTAATTAGTTTAATCCTGTATGTCAAGGACATAATTTAGGTATGGTTTCAAGTGATTTTGCATTTATGCGATTTGAAAATCCTTCATTGAACTGCGTGAAACAGTCTTGAAAGAAAAAGGAAACCTGTCAAATCTTCTATCTTTCTTAGTTCTGCTTGATTATTGTTAAGTTTAGAGGTGCGTTCATTTGAAAAAGCTTATCATTTACTAAAAAGCCATTTACAATTACAAAAGCGCCCTCGGGATAACCAAGTCGTATTCTTGTTTCAATTGCATCTTCTAAAAACACTTCTTCATCGGGATAAAATATCTTCTCAGTTATTTGTACTCCATCCTGAGTTATTCTTACCCAGCACCTGTCTGTAAAAAAGATATAAACTTCTTTGCGTTCTGCTCCAAGCAGCATAAAAGTAGCACCTCTGTCGTCTTGTGAATGTAGTATTAACTCGGGTTGTTTTTCCTCGATAATCACCGCCGGTACTTCTACTGCAGCAAGCGGAGGATGATAATCTGCGCTTTCCTGCGTTAGCCATAAATTGTTACCGTAAGCTTGTATACCGCTCCAAGTCAAGCCATGAGCAGCTAACATAATCGCTATCGCTAGCACACTCGATAGATGTGGGGACTGATAATACAAGAATCGCGCGACGCCTATTGAAACAAACAAAGGAAGAACCGCTATGACAATTACTGTTCCAAGTATCCAGTTTTGTTGTATTTCTTCAGTACTTTCTGCCATTCCCAATGTTTGCGCAATAAGCACCAGCGCTCCGATAAAGAGAAGCCCACTTAACCAGCCTGGTGTGCGACCGCTTATTAGCTTTGCAGGAAGTATACAGATACCGGCGATAAGCCCTAGAAAAGCAAAGAAAAACACTCCAAAATACTCGAAAGCTTGGTAATCAAAGGCTGTTATCAAGTTACCGAGTACCATCATGGGACTTTCATGCCCAAAAAACATGTTAATTTGATCAATAAGTCCTAACCAATAAATCTGATCGATGAGTACCAACCAATAAATTGGTGCCAGCCATAATCCAAATTTGGAAACATACCAGGATACTTCAATAGACCGCTTTGTCCGGTCCGTTGCCTGGATAGAAAGGGGCACAACAAACATTTCCGGCTTCCCATTAGTTGTTATTGTTAATGAAGTGCTATACTCTCTACCGGATTCCAATTCATTCGTGTTTATACGTAGAGCAACGTTCATTTCCCTCTCTGATTCATGGTTTTTACTATCCAGGCCGAACCTGTGGGCAGATAATTCCAGTCCTGTTAATTGTTCAGCAAGTTCGATGGTACCCGACAGATAACCGCGTCCTCTGTTAAAGATACGCAGTTGAATCTCTTCTTGCTTTCCCTTATCAAATCTAAGCCTGAGGCTTTGCGGCTCAATCATTGCCCATGGCAAGTCTAGCCCAGAGTAAAGCAGATGAAGGAAGGTTTCAAGCCCTGCGTCATGCAGATCGCTTGTCGGTTGATTATCGTCTGCGGTTGATTGATCAGGTAGAAACTTATCAGCCACTTTTCTCCATTCTATGACCATCTTATCATAACCGATAGCGCTTAGCCACGCAGGGATCATTCCATTAAAAAGTTGCATTTTGCCTGCCGACCAATTTTCACGGTTTTTGTCAATAAGCCGTGCCAGTTCCGCAGGTGTCTTGATTTCTGCATCTTCTATAAATGTATACGGCAATTCCGGGTTAAAAGTAAAAATGATCCCGACCATAGCTTCTTCAATAGTAGTAGCTTCTGACTGGATATCATCTATAGCTGACGCCATTGACTGGTCTATAGTCTTTATCGCATCATAAATCAGGCGTTTGCGAATATGCTTTTTTGCTTCTTCGGGATTTTTTAGCATCAACTCGCCAAGTTCTTCTATGCTCTTAGCTTGAATCTTCGCCAAAGTATAGACAAAGTCTGTCTTGTTATATGGCTCGAATCCCGGTACAGGAACTTTTTTTCCTCTTAACCAATCCCGCACTTCATTGTATCCCCAGCGATACTTACGATTTTTACACAAAAGACCTTCAATCAAGCCGGTAAATCGCTCAGAAGAGCCCTCAGGCAGATTGATATGCCCGGCTAAGTGATAATGCATCTTTTCTTGATCGCTCATTCCTGCTAATGGGCTCTCCCCTGTCATCAAAACCAGTAAGCTTATCCCTAAAGAATAAAAGTCAGTCTCTTTGCCGAAAATTCCGGAGAAAGTTTCGGGAGCAGAAAAGTCCAGAGTACCCTTATAGGAAGACGAATGATGGAGGCTGCCTTCCCAAGCTTTAAGCAAAGAAGAAATCCCGTAATCAGCAATCACAACCTTACTTTTGTCTACATCCTTAAAAAAAAGATTTGCTGGTTTTAGGTCGCGGTGAATTATATTATTGTTATGAAGACAATTCATTCCTTCCACTACTTGTGGAATTATGATTTTCGTAAGGAAACCTTCCGTATAAGGCATACTTTCGGTCAAAGCAGCGCCTTCAGCAAATTCCATCACCTCGATAAATCGATTATTCCATTTATTGAAAGCAAGTAAAGCTATTAAATTTTCGTGCTTAATGTTCACTAAAATGTCTATAAGATCTTCCTTGGGTGAAAGCTTACCTCTGTAAACCTTAACTGCTACCTTTTGACCCGTTTCTTTGTCCAAACAGCAAAATACGTCGGCTTCACCGCCAGACACGCTTAACTCGCTTTCCACCTTGTATCGACCGGCTATTTCTGTGCCGGCCGGAAGAACGCCCAAGGAAGGGAAAGCAACAGCCTCACTGCCGGGCCGCTCCTGGCGCTCAGTCAAACATTCTGGTAGACGTTGAGTCGGCTCGCTCAGAAGAGGACGGGAATCATCCATAATAATCATCTTCCTTTTTAATTAAAACTAAAGTTATGTTATCAAACCCACCTGCTTTGTTTGCTTCCGCCACCATTTTACGGGTAGATTCAGGTAGATTTTGCTCTTGGTTAAGAATAGCTTCCATAAATTCCAACTCCAACATGTCGCTTAGACCGTCGCTACATAGCATCAAAGTGTCGTTTCGATGAAAAGATACTTTGCTTAATTCCGGTTTACAACTGTTTGCATTACAACCGACGCAGTTTGTTATAATACCGCTCTTTACATCACTACTTAATCTACCATAATTTGTTACCAATGTTACTTCCGGTCTGTGATCGCTTGTCAACTGCATCAGAGTTCCACTTCGAAAACGATAAAGACGACTATCACCGGCATGAAAAGCGCAGGCAAAACCAGGATGCAAGTAAACACCTAACAGCGTGGTACCCATTCCACTCAGTTCAGATTCCTTAGTTCCTCGCCCCAACAGCTGTCGATGTATGTTGAGTATGCAGTGGTCTATGTATTGGCTAGCCCGCTGAACATCTTCCAGTTTTGCCAGCCGGTGAAATTCAAGAGACAACAAGTCTAAAGCCTGCTTGCTGGCAATGCCTCCGCCACGATGCCCGCCCATGCCGTCAGCAACAGCGCAGAGCAATCCATAACGATTGAAAATAAGACCCTGTTCGGATAACTTTAGTTCTATAAACTCCTGGTCAACCATTCCATTGATAAGAAAGGCATCCTGATTTTCAGTCCGCACCTTTCCTATGTGGCTCAATGCGCATACATGCAACATAGTCATTTTATAACCTCCCTGAACAAAAAAGAAGTGTTAGCCAATGTGATTTTATCTTCATCATGAATTTCCTGAAGATTGCCTGTGATTACCTTAACACCGTTCACATAAGTTGCGTTTGTACCGGAAAGATGTTCAATCAGCCAACGACCTTCACGATATGTAAAACGGGCATGTTTCCCTGAAATATAAATACTTTTTTCAAGCGGAGATATGTCTGCTTCCCCCTGCCGCCCAATTATAAAACCATCTTGCAACTGAAAAACAAACTCCGGTTGGCTTAAGCATTCCAAGCGGGCTAAAGGTGTCTTATTGCATTCCTCATTTATCCCGAAATTTATGCTTGGCTCTTCTGCCGGTATGTACATCAGGCTTGCGCCACAAGCGATGCAAATAAAAGCATATGCGTTGTTCGATGCCCCGCAAGAACACATTTTACAAAGCTCGCTCATTTTACATTCTCCTATCGATTCCTTACGGTAAAGGCAAAACTTCAGTCTCTAGCTGAAAAACAGTGGTATCTTCATCTTTCGAACAAAAAACGTTGTTAACTAGCAATTCTGTATTTTCCAGTTTTTGATCGAATATTATTCCTGCTAAGGGGTTAACCAGTGCTGTTTCAATCAGATTTCCGATACCTCGTCCTCCCTGTTCAATATTCCCAGCCGCTTGCTCCAAAAAAAAGGCTTGTACATCAGGCGCAAACGACAATCTAATTCCCTTTTTTTTATGTAATTCTTCCTGGATTTGGGTAAGAATTTTCTCAATTATCTGCGTTATTATCTTTGGTCTAATGTAATCAAAAACAACAAAGTTATTGCCTATACGATTATATATTTCCGGGCGACTGAGTTTCAGCTTAAAAAAGTCTTCAAGGGAAGCCAATATTTTCTTTTTGATCAGATCATAAGGAGTATCCACCCGACTAAATTCTTGTCCCCCGCATTTTAGGCACTCGATTGGTTTTTCTTGTTCTATGCACATATTCCCACAATTAAAACAACGCCAGGCAAACGGAAGTATATTAGGCTTACGGACAACTCTGTACCCATCGGTTGGAATGTCCTCGTACGCACCGATATTGCTCGTAAAGATGATAAGCGACTCCGAAAAATAAACTGTCTCCCCCTTACTATCAGTCATACGTCCATCTTCCAATATCTGTAAAAACTTATCCATTATCTTCGGGTGGGCTTTCTCTATTTCATCAAAAAGAAGTACGGCAAAAGGCGATTCTTTAATCTTATTGGTTAACTGTCCCCCCTCCTCATAGCCAACATAACCCGGTGGCGCTCCCAGGAGACGTTGATCGGAATGCTCCTGTGCATACTCGCTCATATCAAAACGAATACAAGCATTTTCATCCCCAAACAAGAGCTCTGCCATAGCTTTTGCCAACTCTGTTTTGCCAACGCCGGTAGGACCGGCAAAAAAAAGTATCCCTCGAGGTTTATGAACTCCTGTCGAGTGTTGAATTCCTGAAAGACCGGTAACTGCCCTTTTAATTATATCTGTCACCGCTTTGATTGCTATGTCTTGTCCCTTCACTCTCTGTCGCAATTTTTCGTCAGCTTTAGCCAGTTTTTCCCGACCTTTCTCTTGCCCTAATTTCTCCCATGGGTTTTCCTTTATACCGAACTTGTAGCGCTCAATAATTTTTTTGGGTTCATAAAAAGGAATCTTTTCCTGTAAGGAAATCAATCTCAGTGCTTCTAGCTCATAGCTTCGCAAACCATGAGTCAAATCAGTAAATTTCTCTATATTTTTTCCCTTTGCCTCTTCAGAAAAAGCTTTATTACTGAAAAACCCTTCTGCAGCCAACATAAAGTGGCATTGGCGCTCTACCTGCTGCGGAAGGCTAATATTTACTGGTTTTGCTAATGGGTTTTCCAAGTATAGCCAACCGGGAAATTCGTTTAAATTGTTGCCAATCAAAACTATGGCGTGGCCAAAATTAGCTCCCCGCGGCTTGCGCAAGGCTTCTTGAGAAATTTTGAGCAATTTGACAAATTGTTGGCGCTCTTTTGTGCTTAAGTGAGCTGGTTCAGTAATCAAACGCGAAGCATAATCCAGAACAAATGCTATAGAAACTGTGTTGCCGGCTATAACTCTTCGTACGGCATCTAACACTGCATCAGGATCAATCAGATGACTTAATGTAAAATCCGTCTCACTTGCAGAAATTTCTGCAGATGAGGTTGTTGCATGCTGCGCTGTTCTGTACCGTGAAGCAGATTCAGCCTCTGCAACCGAAGGTCTGACAGGGACATGCGACTTCACTTTGCCTGGTATAGATTTTTGAAAAATGTTACGTTCCTCGTCAGTATAAAAAGATGCTCCGTCAACCTGATCATAAAAAACCACTACCTCATAACCTTGCTCTCGGAAAAATCGGTGCAAAAGCAGGCGCAGGGGCAGATAAGCCCATTGTCGTTTCTCTCCGGCATGTACCGGGAAAAGAAATTGATCATAAATATTACCATGAAGTAAAAATAACGTTTTCATGAGCAAATTGCGTCTAAGCTCTTGTATCCAGCGGGGCATTGTCTCTTCCCACATGATCACAATCTCCTTCTTTTTTCTTCTTCCGAACGGTAAACAAGCGATTCATCCGTTTCAAAGAAAGCTTCAGGAACGATAACTTCTTTAATAGAAGCTTCCCCGGCTTCAATGCGACTTTTTTCCTGCAAAAGAATGTTCCTATTCAAGAGTTCCCCCCTCAAATAATCGTAATCAAGACACCAATTGCGACAGTCAGCAACTGCTTCAGCTTGTGAGATATCTGAACCTATTGTCGCTGATCTTATAGGTAACATGTAATTGGCAGCAAAAGCTTGATCGGAGCCTAAGCTCATCTTCACAAGTCCCTTACCGGGGGTGCGAAAGTATAAGGGATTCTCTGATGCTTGATCTTTGGCGTCAAAATTTGGTGAAGCAATATCTATCTGCATCACTTGATAGCCAATCTCTGCAAACACATCTTTAATATTTTGCATGAGGTATCTGCGCATCTGGTCTGATTCCCGACTTCGTACATATTCTTCCCACAGATTGAGGCTTTCAAAGCGCAGGTTTTTAAGGCTAGTATCCATATATTCCAAACGGGATTCACGCAAAAGAGAGTTAAGAGCTGTTATGATGGTCCGAGCACGGCGGCGGTGCTCATCTAAGGGAGCATTTCCTGCCACCATATCCATATCAATAATAATCTGTTCGCATTCTTTTCTTTTCTCATTTATACGCTGAAACATATCTTCCAGCTCTTTTTCAACCGTGCCTGACAAAATCGCCAGTTTCCTGCTTGCCTCTTTTAATTGATTGTAATGATAGGAGTTAAAGCCTCCCTTTTCGGCTTTTTGCATAATATCTTTTATCCCTTGCAGCCGATCTGCAAAATAGTCAGACAATAATTCAGGGAAAGCTGATAATTGCTTCTTCATTAAGTTGACCTGTTCACTCATCTCTTTAGACAAATCCGATTTTTTACTTTCAGATTGTCGGTTTTTGCTGCTTTGATTTTTCTCAAACTGGTTTATTGTAGCCATCTCCTGAAAGCGCTTTGCCAAGGCAATACGTTCCTTTTCAGCAGCAACTTCCTCCTTGCGACGTCGTTCTATCTCTTTCTTGCGGGCTTCTTCCAGACGACGTCGTTCTTCTTCCTGTTTTTTTCGCTCTTCTTCTTGCTGTCTTCTTCTTTCAACTTCACTGATTTCAACAACGCTATATTTGCCTGCACTCATACTCACATCCATTCCTTTCATGAAGAAAAAGTCAAGTGAACACTCAAAACTCTTTTTCTCTTTCAGTTATTCGATTAAGAATAAGCCCGCGCTTAAACAAACCTTTTTTGAAACGTTCCATATCTCCCTTGCCCGGAATACCAATTATTCGGAAATTGTTTTCTGTGGTAATTTCAATCTGAAATAGACGGGACAAACTATATTCTTCTTCGATAAAAGAACTGTACTTTTGTGCTCTTTCACTTAAAAGGTGCATCTGCTGATTATCTGATCCACGCCAGAGCTTGTTTGTGGGCAAATCTTTATGGTAGCGACCATCTATCAAAACATCTGTCAATCGCAACATTTCTTTTTTTGCTTTTGAGCCGGATAAAATCTCATCCAGGGTGTAGCCTGAGTAGACCAATATATCTAAAGCTGTATATTGACGAATAAGTAAAAAAATAGCCCCAAGGGCTTCTGCTTGCTCAAAAGGCTCTCCCCCGCTGACGGTCAGACCGGTATTCTCAGGTGCATAAGATAAAATCTGTTGAAAAACTTGTAATACCTCTACTCTCTGTTGCTCCTCGCGCTGCCAAAGATCCGGCGAGATACAACCATCACAGCGGAAAGAACATCCCTGCACCCATAACCCTATCCTAAGTCCGGGACCTAGTGTTGTTATCCCTGGCGAGAGGAAGTCAAGGTATAAGTCCATCACTATTGTCTGCCTTTCTTTTACCATTTTATAGATGTACCTAAAGATATCGTTCGAAAATCATATATATAATAAGTATGGAATGCCTTATGTTCAATTATAGCGCAAACAACCTTATTTTTCATCTAAAATGTTTCAGTCCCTACCTGTAACGATGTCCTAAATTACCTCCGTATTTTTTTTAGAAGGTGACCTGGCGTACTTCGTCCTTGACCGTAACCGAATCCGATCTGCGACTGTTTCGTCGTATTCTGTAGGGTTCAGCATGGTTTGGACATTGAAAGGTCGTACTGTCTGCCCGTTCAACAATGTTGCCATGTATGCATGCCAGTTGGGAAGGCTGATCAAGTCAGATCGGCTAAAGACCGGGAACATCTCACGTTCCATCAACTCTGCATCTGCCTGGCCCAAACGAAAGCAGATCAGCGTTCCCACGTTGCCAAATATCGCCTGCATAATATGCGGGTCCTTGATCTGAGAGACGAACTGGTTTGCCAGAATAAGGCTTAGTCCGAATTTTCGGGCTTCCGACACCATGGTGATGAAACTTTGGGTGGCGATGCTTTGAAACTCGTCTACATAAACGTGGAATTCACGGCGCTCGTGCGGAGGTATCCGCACCCGTCCCATAGCCGATGTCTGTAACTTCGCCAGTAACACCATACCTAGAAATCGCGAGTTGGTTTCCGTCAATTCACCTTTGGCCAGATTGACCAGAAGAATCTTCCCATTGTCCATGATTTCCCGCAAATCGATGGTGGAAATCTTCTGACCAAAGATGTTTCTGAGCATAGGGTCGAATATAAAACCCTCGAACTTGCTGCCAATGTACCCACCCATCGACCCGCCTTCGCTGCTCTGCTTTAAGTAGTCGGTCTGCGGCAGGACATTGTCGACCCAGCGCTTCAGCTGAGGATCATCGGTTTTTAAAGGCAGCCAGCGCTTCCAATAGTCTTTTTCCTGGTAAATGTTATAAAATTCCATTAAGGTGCCCTGATCCTTGGGATTCGACATAGCAAGCAAAAGATTCATTCGCATGTGCTGGATAAAAATCGGACCGACGAAAGTTAGCCCGTTATGTCCGAATTCATCCTGTATAAGCCGGGTGATGATACCGACAAACTCTTGAATTAAGAAAAAACGTTGGTCTTCCGTATCGTACTCAAGCATGTTCAAGCCGATGGGGTAACCTGTATCTGTCGGATCAAGAAGTACCACGTCCTCAATGCGCTGCTTCGGGATCTTACCTAACAACTCCCTGTACATATCGCCGTGCGGGTCAATAACACACAAACCTTCCCCAGCCAGCATGTCGTCGAGGATCATTGTTTTAAGCATTGTCGTTTTGCCAGTTCCCGTCTGTCCCACCGTGTAGATATGCCGTAAACGATCGTCTCGCCCGATGCGGACGGGTTGCAACACCTGTCGTTGTACGCTTACACCAACGAGCAATCCGCAGTCCGGCAAATCACGGGGCGCTGGTTGCGCACGCCAATGCTTGACATCTATTCCTAGCGGAACTTCTATCATTGCAGGTGGTAGTTTGAAGGCAGTTGTTGCCTCGACTGAATCGAACAAGTAAAGTAGTCGTTTAGCGTCGTGGGGCGCAGACGGATGAGCAGGGAGCAAAATATCCATATTCTTAAAAGCTTGCGCAGCCTGATCAACTGCTTCGGGAGTCACCAGTTCGCAGCCTCCTGAAAGATAGCAGAAGGAATTTTTCTCCATATCCGGCGTACTGCTACCGGCATTAGAGGTCACCTCGCACCCCACAGCGCCTGCAATCATATTGGAAATCGGCGCAGGAGAGGCTAATTCCACCGTAAGCAAAGCTGCGTTATTTCTTAATCCATGGAGCATCCGATACTGGTATTGCTGGCAGAGCCTGGCCTGTTCCCGAAACGTTGGCTGCAACTTAGAGAGATCCCCCGTCAGCGTAACTCCGCCAAGACTAACTTGCGTAAACCGCTCACAAAGTGCGATCTGCATCTCCAAGAACCGTATTTCCTCGGATGTAAGTGATGTTGGTCGTAAACGACAACTAATGGCTATGGGAGACGGCTCAAGCAGCAAAAGTTTGAACAAGCTATTGAAAGAGCCGGGAGAATTGAGGTAGCGAAAGACGTGGAATATTGTCTGTTCTAAAGATGAGCTTACGCCGGATTGGAACTCGGCACCTGTCGGGAACCCGATTAGTCTTTGGCGACGTTCGTCGCTTCGGAAAGTATCGAGCACCATGCATTCGCAACGGCGAGTGATTAACGTTAAGTGATCCATGGCAAACGGTGAAAGCAAAATTTTGATCTGTTCGGCATCTGCAAACTCGAACTCGTACTCATCGAACAACGCCTCAAGCAAGCGAATAAACCCACCGGCGCATTTTGCAGCATCTTGCAAACTAAAGCCGTCAACACGACAAATAATCGCAATGGTGATACTGCCACGAGTATAGAGAGAAACATCAGGAGATGAGATAATGCGGATATCATAGGTGAAACGCTCGTCTCCCCTGTTGACCAGGCAGTTTATAAACTCAACCTGCCTCTTACGAAGGTCAGCCGGATAGTGATCAACGAAGCGCTTTTCCTGCCCTCCTAAGGCTGTCAGACTCAAAAGATGCTTGAGTCGGCATGCGAAGTAGTGCCGGGTCGCTCCGGTACTGTAGAGGATAGATGCGTCTTCAATTTTGGATGCATGCGCTACGACATGCGGAAAATTATTCTGACTATCCAGATGTTGTCTTATCAATTGATACAAATTCATCGTTGTACTCCTAATCTCTCAACCCTACTTGGAAAAAAGAAAATATACTTGCGGTATCCAAAAAAAACTTAAAAATACATCCTAGAGCAGTACCATCGTGTCAGCTAAAATCTTTATAGTAGGCAGTTTGATTCAAATTTTCTAAATTCATAAGAATCTTATCATTAGTTTTATTATTTGTAAACTTCAAGTTTTAACTAAATAATGTCAAGTTGTTATAGCCAAAAATACCATAGCATTAAAATTCAGTTGGATTCTGACATTAAGGATATCGAAACAGAGGCAAAAACTACATTCTAAATTGTAGCAGTGATTGTTTTTTTGTTAACCGCTTTGTATATAGTAGACTTTTTTCTTCTTTAATGAATGCACCGGAAAAGTAACGTGTTTGCCTATGAATTTGTTGAAGATGTCAGCATAACAACTTGTTTTGTGTTATTATTTTTAGGACAGGTACTATACGTAGCTTGACCTCTTGCAGCTCCACAGCCATCTGGGGGAAGACTGATCTCCAGCTTGTGCAGAAAAAGGCTTCTAACCCGATATCATGCGAATCCTTTCCCATTTTACCGCCTCCTATTTGTGATATCGCCGCGAAGACGACACACCCAAAAACATGATATAAAACCCAAACAGAAGAATAAACAGGGGCAGTAATTGGGCCAGCAAGGCCAACGCATTACCTGCACCATAAAGATTTGTGAACACAATGAGCACGGCGATGGGAGTACCGATGATAAAGGTCTTCCGCGCAGCCATATGAACACCAAAATTACCAATATATCTGCCGATATTCCCCAAGACAATAATCGCTACAATGAAGATGATACCGTGATACATGCTGATGTACCCATCTATTATTAACTTGATCACCCAAGCTAACGCAACGCTGTACAGATCGATTATCAGCGGGAATAATGTAACTGCGTTGCCACCTTTTGTCAAAATATTTGCAAACAGCAACAGGATAAAAGATACTTCAAAAACCCAGAAGGTGCTTTTAGTGATACCAGTGCTTCCCCGCACTGCTCCTCTAAAGATCACATACAACACCATAAGAAGGGCTGCAATAACAGGGTTGATGTACTCCTTAATCGCCAAACCTAAAATTGTGATGGTAACAATCATGATTTTTGACCAATCCCAAAAAAAGCCCATGACGCTCAAGCCTCTCTTTCCCGTGTCAATATCTCATTTAACCAAAAACTTGCCCTCCACTTGCCCCACTCTTCGACCAGCTCCCCATAAACGGTGGCTAGCAGCCTAGCAGAAACCATGCCGTTAAAAGTTGCTTTTTTCGGCCGCCTAAGTCTTTTAGTTCTGGTCAATAAGCCATGCTCTTTCCTTGCTCGAGGTCAAGTCCTCATTATATTATAACCAAAATAATATTAGGATAGACAAGAAAATCTCCATTTTTACAGAATACCATAAACCGTAAATATTATTGACAAATTCGACAACAATTTGTAAAATAGTGAGCATAAAACAGCATTATAACGAAGCCTCAAATTGGGTTCTATGGCAATAATTTATAAGTTTTGCTTAAGATTTAACTTAAATTCCTCTTCCTGAAGTTAGCATTGATCAAACCTCTTTAGAATTTGATAATAAATAGTGTTAAGGAGTATAAAGAATGGCTGACGGAGATGATGCGTTATGGGGATTTATACTAGGAATAGCTGCATTAGCATTGGTACTTTTCATTTTGTATGTAATTGTACTTGTCGCAACCGCTGTTGCAACTATTGCTGCGACTGGGGGTTTTCTTTGGGGCGGCGGTTGGGCAACTCTTAATTACGCAAAGTCCATCAAACAAAACTTGATCGACAGCAATCGCGCACTTTAACTATTGGTATATAACTATCGATTGGAAAGTCGTTGTTTACATGATAGCAGATTGATAATGCTTATCGCATGCTGATTGTTAGTACAAAGGTGCTATATTGTGCGATATTAAGGAAGGACGGAGGGATTATACGTGGTTGATAACACACAGCCGGCAAAAAAAAGCTATTTCTTTGATAAGGGATACATAGATTTAAGGAACACCATTAAAGGCGCATGGGAACGTAATTTTGATTCCATCAGACATTACAAATCCAACATTGGATCATTAAAAAGAAGAAGTACTAATAACGAAATACCGATGATTTTTAAAAGTATCGTTAATATAATGGGGATGATCTCGGTTCTTGTGTTTGGATCAGTTATCACCCTTGTAATTACGTTACTCAACATTGCTGTATTGTTAACTTTTATGTTTTTTGTGTACGTTGGGTTCACTTTCATTTGGGTGGTGGATCGCATATACCTATTTAGAAATAAGATTTTCACTGCTTGTCATGATTGCAAGGAAAAAATGCTGATCCCGACCTACATATGCCCTAAGTGCAGAGCAAGGCACTCTAAATTGACTCCGGGTGTTTATGGTATACTTAGAAGAACCTGCAATTGCGGAAAAAAGCTTCCTACATCTTTCTTCTATAATGTCAGCGGACATTATAGAAGAGATCTAGGCGCGATTTGTCCTTACTGCGAACACGTTTTAAGTGATAGAGAAACCGTACCTATTTGCATTCCTATCGTGGGTGGTCGTTCTGTAGGAAAAACTGCTTTTATTACGGCCTTCTCGCATGATTTTATTAAAAAAGTAGCCCCTGCGAAAGGCTGGGAGATACACTCCTATGACCCTGTGAAGGATGCAATTTATAAAGAGATAGTACAGGATTATGATGTTGGCAGCACAAGAATGACCGATCGACCTCAAGATATTAACAAGCCCAGTTCTATTTCATTCAGCTTCTTTGTGAAAGGACCTGAATTTAATCCTGAAAGATTGGTTCATGTTTACGATATAGCTGGTGAGGTTTTCACTGATAACAGCGAAAACGAGATACAGAAACAATATGAGTATTGCCATGGTATTGTTTTTGTGATTGACCCTTTTTCAATTCCGAGTATCCGCTATAGATATGAAAGCGAATTAGAACCAGAGGATATCGCAGGCATTGGCAAAGCTGATATTAACGGTGTTATAAATTCTTTCCTGAATAAATTGAGAGAGGTTACAGGACTTACGGATCGCAAAATGTCAAAGGTTCCTCTCGCCGTAGTAATTAGCAAAATTGATTCAGCGGGATTATTTACTGAAATTGGACAAGGATCAATTAAAGCATTAATGGTTTCCGACCCTGTGAAATACAACAATGTACAAGATGTGCAAGACTACTTATGCAGAAAGTTTTTAAAAGACAATGGCATGGAGGCTTTCTTGAGCAATGTAAACATCAAGTTTCAGAATAATCGTTTTTTTGCTTGCAGTGCTATTGGTCACACAAGGGACAAGGGAGCCTATCAACCGCAAGGTATCATGCAACCGATGGAGTGGCTTTTTAGGCATGCCGATTCCAAAATGGCTAAGCTTTGGAATGATACAACCTTTACGAACAAGCCATTTGCGTTGACTGTGAAGGAGGAGGAATAATTGAATGCCTGAGAATAATTTTAAATCAGTGAATACCAATGAAGTTCAAGCTGCTATCGATCCTGACGTTCATGTAGAAGGCGAAACGCTTGAGGTCAATAACGGAAGAAATGATAAGCATCTTTTCAATGTTAACTCGAAATCCCCTCCAGATTCTGAGGGCGATAATATGGACACTCAAGATGGTACTAAAAACACAGTAATCGAAGGGCTTAATGCACTTAGCATTCGCATTTCATCCCTTGAGAAGCTTTTTGAAGCAAAAATCCTTCGAACTGTTAATGAAGAAAAGATTGTTGACCAAATGCACCGCGAATTGCAGAAGTACAAAGAAGATATGTATTCACAACTGGTTCGGCCAATTCTTTTGGATATGATTGAAATGCGAAACAGCATATTGCGTGTAGCTAAGGCGCATTCAAACAAGCCGGAAAACGATCAGAATATCCCTCTTAAGACATTTGCTTTATATGCTTACGACATTCAAGAAATTCTCGAAAAGAACAATATTGAAATCTTCAAAAGTGAAGAAAAGTCAGATTTTACACCCATCCGTCATAGAGTGATTAAGAAAATAGCCACAGAAGACCAGAGCCTTCATTCCAAAGTTGCTGAATCGTTAAGCGATGGGTACAACTATAACGATAAGACAATATCCGCTGAAAAGATCGCAGTTTTTTATTACGAACCTTCGCAAGTGCAGACGACAAAAAATAATAATCACAAGGAGGAAACGCAAAATGGCTAAGTATGTTTTTGGAATTGACCTTGGCACAACCTACTCTTGCATCGCATATGTGGATGAAACCGGCAGAGCCACGGTTATCAACAACTCGGAAGGAACCAATACAACCCCGTCTGTAGTCAATTTTGCGAGTTCTACACAAGTCGTCGTTGGACAGATTGCAAAAGAAAATGCGGTAATCGACCCTAAAAATACTGCAGTATTAGTGAAAACATTGATGGGCAATAGTAATTTCGCTATAAATTACAACGGCGAAGATAAATCGCCCGAAGAAGTATCCGCTTACATACTTAGAAAGTTAGCGTCAGATGCTTCAAATATGATTGATTCGCAGGTAAAGGATGTAGTAATAACTTGTCCTGCCTACTTTGGCAGCGCCGAAAGAACCGCAACAAAAAATGCTGGTATAATAGCCGGCTTGAATGTTCTTGAGATAATAAGCGAACCTACGGCAGCCGCTTTGTACTATGGTTGCACAAAGGAACATGAAGCCAAAACCTTTCTTGTCTATGATTTAGGTGGCGGCACTTTTGACGTAACTATTATGAACATCGATGCAGACAATATTGCTATTATATGCTCTGATGGGATTCATGATCTCGGCGGAAAAAATTGGGACGAAGCCGTTATGCTTTACCTTAAAGGCGAGTTTGAGTCGGAAACAAGATATGACGGCGACTTTGACGAGTACGCACAGCAGGATTTACGCTTGAAGGCAGAAAAAGCAAAACAACAATTGTCTTCTAAAGAAGTAGTACCCGTAATGCTTGACGCTGCCGGTTTACGAGCAAAGATCAATCTTTCCAGAACCACCTTTAACGACATCACTTCCGTCTTGTTAAATCAAACGATTGAAAAGACTGATGCTGCCATTGCCGTTGCAAAAGAAAAAGGCCATATCGTAAATGAGATTTTGTTGGTTGGTGGTTCAACAAGGATGCCGCAAGTAACAGATGCACTGGTTGCTAAATACGGAATAAAGCCAAAAATTCTGGAGCCCGATGAAGCGGTCGCAAAAGGTGCCGCTATTCACGCTGTGAACGTATATATTGAAAACCAGAAAAACCTATCAGAGTGGGCAAAAAAAGTATCTTCTGGTCAAGCCAGCGATGAGGAACGGCCTGAACAACGCCTACTTGATAAGAAAGCAGATTATCAAGAGCAACTTAAGATTGATCCAACGATGATGACCATCGGTGGTCGCATGAAAGAGATTGTCTATGCAACAACTAAAAGTTTCGCTCTCAAAGTCATTGTTAATGAAAAGAAGTATCAATGCTACAATATGATAGTCAAGAATGAACCTATGCCCGATGGCTCAGTGAGTGTGACAAAACAATTTGGAACAGAAGTTGACAATCAACCCGGAGCTGAACTAGTTGTGTATGAAAGCGATATCATGAGTGAATACTTTGAAGTCGATGAGGTATACGTCTTAGGTACCGCAACTTTGGAATTGACTAAAAACCTTCCGAAAGGAGCGCCACTTGAAGTCACCTTTACCTTGAATACGGAAGGTATACTTGAGGTTTACGGACGAGATTTGAACAGCAACAAGGAAGTCCGTGCGACCATGCGGGCGAAAGGAATCATGGCATCTGAGAAAGTGGACGAGTTAAAAGAAAAGTCCAAAAATGTCGTCGTAATGTAATAAGAGGTTTAGCCTGTTGCAAAATATTGTAACAGGTTTAGTGTATTAGGAGAAAATCATGGGTATACGAGTTGGTATTGATCTTGGAACCACTTTCAGCGCTGTTGCACGAATTGATGAACAAACAGGAAAACCTGTTATTATTAAGAACCGTTTTGGCAGTCCAATCACGCCATCAGTGCTTTGTTTTGAGAGTAAAGGAAATATCCTTTTTGGCGAAGACGCAAAGAACATGCAAGCATGCGGCGATGAAAATGCTGTAGCGTTTTTCAAGAGAAGCATGGGCAAAGACTTATTCGCATTTGACATTTTAGGCAAAACATACAATGCGACCGATTTTTCAGCAATTTTCCTTAAAAAACTTAAGGAAGAAGCGCAAGCGCAGATCGGTGAAACCATAGATGCCGCTGTTATCACGGTTCCTGCCTATTTTACACACAAAGAACGTTTCGCTACTATCGAGGCTGGCAAAAGAGCCGGTCTTGAGGTGCTTTCAATAATTAACGAGCCTACTGCAGCCGCTTATGCTTATGGATTAAATGAACTCGGTGTTGAACAAACTGTTTTGATTTATGACCTTGGTGGCGGAACTTTTGACGTTACAGTAGCATACATAAACCAAACCGAGATAAACATTTTAGGAAGTGATGGCGATCACGAGTTAGGAGGTAAAGACTGGGACGATTGCATTGCACGGTTTCTGCTCAGGGAGTTCTTAGAGCAATATGGCATTGATATTAGCGATGACCCCGGAATGGTCGCATCACTTCTTGTTACTGCTGAATCAGTCAAAAAACAGCTTACATCGCGAAGTGTCGTGAAAGTGCCTATTGTTTACAAAGAAACAAAAGGGATAATCGAAATCACAGAGGAAATATTTGAATCCATATCTCAGTTTTTAATTGGCACTACAAAAGAAGTAACTGAACGGCTGCTCTCCTCTATCAATCTATCATGGAAAAATATTGACGGTGTCATACTTGTTGGAGGCTCTACGAGAATGCGAATGATACACAAATATGTCTTGGAGATGTCAGGAAAAGCTCCAATGAGCGGAGTCAATGTTGACGAATCTGTCGCGCTAGGCGCAGCGATTCGAGCAAATATCACAGACAAAGGACAGCCGCTTCCATCAATTGGCGGCGGATTGTTTGGCAGGAAAAAAGGTGAAACCATCGCCATTCAGGGCGCAAAGGCCGTTTCCGATGTCACTGCCCATTCGCTTGGTATGATTTCAATCAGCCCGGATGGTGAACGTTATATCAACAGCCAGATTATCAAAAAAAACAGCAAGATACCCACCGGCAATACAAAAGCTTTTAATTTGAGAACAAGATCTAAAAATAACGAACTTGAAATTTACGTTCTTCAGGGAGAATTTGAACGTCCCCTTGATAATACCGTAATTAATAAATATGTTGTGACAAAAATTGAGAAAACGAATCCGCCCAAATCAACAATAAACGTAACTTATCATTACACATCCGATGGCGTTATTGAGGTCAGTGCCGTTCAACAAGAAACAAACAGAAATTTACCCATCCGCATAGAGCCGGTTCCGAAAGACATGAGTTGGACCGACGGTTCACCTGAAAACCAAAAAGAACCAGGCGGAATGCCTGATACAGAAGTGCTTTTAGCCATTGACCTTTCAGGCAGCATGCGTGGTAATCCGATTGAGAAAGCCCAACAAGCCATGATTGATTTCGTAAATAAAATGGCTTCAGATTGCACCAAAATAGGTATAGTTGCATTTGCTGATACTGCACGTTGCATCCTGTCTCCTACTGATAATTATAAACAGGTTAAAAAAACAATCAATGAACTTGGAAGTGTTAACGTGGGATATGGCAATAATGCGCAACCATTTACCATTGCTCATTCTGAGTTAAATCATGATGAAATACGCTATTTAGTCGTTCTGACTGATGGTCGTTGGAATCATTCTCAAGCAGCAATAGCAGCGGCAACTCATTGCCATCAAGCCGGCATAGAAGTGATGGCCTTAGGCTTTGGTTCGGCTGACTATAATTTTCTCAAGCAAATTGCGTCAGTCGAGGAATTCGCTTCACTTACGGACCTTACTAACCTTGGAGGTTCTTTCTCAAAGATAGCCCAAGCCATCGGAGAAAGCTCGAGTGGAATTTCAATTCGATTAAACGCAAAGGGGTAATTGTAAATGACTGAAAACTGGTATCTTATTCTTGAACTTGAATTTGATCCTAATCCGGTTCAGGATCCAGGTAAAATTGAAGATAAAATTAATGAGATGCAAAAATTCTGGTCCCGAAATGCCAATCACATGACAAAGGGTGCTGAGTATAGAAGATATATGCAAATGATTCCTGCTATTCGCGAAGCAATGAGCAACTTAGATGAACGAAAGCGTATGATTGAAGAAGCTTGCGCTATTACCTATGCTAATGTTGATAGATTGTTGAAATTATTCCATAAATCGGAAATTACAAACGACGAAGTAACCAAAACTGCGACAAAGCTAAAAGTTTCAACGGATATTGTGAACCGACGGGCGGTAACACTTGGCATTAAAGTCGTTGCAGCAAAGACTGCTGATTATCAGGCTGCTTATGATAAACATTATAAGACACAGCCACAGGATGCGCATAGATTCAGCGGCATGGAACCTTTGCTAAAGACTTTTAGTGTGGATAATCTGTATTCGTTTTTGTTTTTGAATACACAGATAAAAAATGCAAACAACCTTCCCTGTGATACTCTGCGTCAAAGAGCAAGCGAAAAGAAAAAAGCAGAGTTTTTTAGACCAAATGACGATATTCATAGCTCCGGACGTAAGCTTTGTGACCATTGCGAACTGACATTTAAAGATGACGACGCAAAGGTTATATATGACAGATATATTGAATATACCAAACGTAAAACTATTTTTAGCAGCGTTAAAACAATCGCAGAAATCTCAGGTAAACTTTCGTCGGCGCAGGGTGAAGAGTTTATTGGACAGCTCACGGAATTATTCAAAGACCGCAAGCTTTCAACTGAAGTTTTGCTGGCTTTCTGCGAAATTGAAAAAATTGCGTATAATCCAACTACCGGTTTCACGCAACCTTCGACCAACCTGAAAGTTTGCCACTGCGGGTGTACAAATGATGTTTCAGATGGCAGAAAAGCCTGTCAGAGCTGTGGCACGGATTTGTATATAAAGTGTCCGAAATGCAGCACTGTCAATGATGCTAATATTAAAGTTTGTAAATGCGGCTTCAATCTGGAAAACATCAATAAATCTATAGCTCTTTGCGATTTGGCCGAACATGCTATAAACACGATGGATTTTTCTCTTGCGCAGGCGCACATAGAAAATGCTAAACGTTATTGGCCGGGTTACGAAAAGATTAAGTCGCTTGCCGGTCATTTGAATGACCGGCAAAATCAGGCAGGAGCTACCGTTAATTTAATGCGCAAAACAGTTTCTGAAAAAAGGTATTACGAAGCTAAGAGGCATTTTCAGAAAGTTCGTAAGCTTTTTTCGGATTTTTCCGAGCCGGCTCTGGAAGAAGAAATTACAATAGCAATTACGACTGCGGGTCAGTATTTGAAGCAAGCACAAGCAGCAAAAAATGAAATAGATGTCATTGATTTTTGTTTAAAGGCTTACGAAGTTTGCACGGATTATCCCGGTATAAAGGAGCTGGTTTTTAATTATCCTCCGCAATCACCTACTAATCTCAAAGTTTCTATTGACAGAAACTCTCGAACAAATAATTTGACTTGGGATAAAAGTTCTACGGTTGGCTTAGTATACTATTCTGTTTTGCGGAAAATAAACGCTGTTCCGGTTAATGTTAGCGATGGAGAATTATTGGGCAGAGTTAGTATGTGCGGGTTTAATGATAACAAGATTGAACCTGCTGAAAATTATTTTTATGCTGTATTTGCCGAAAGAGCAGGAGTGTACTCAAACGCGTTAGCTTCTAAATCGCCTTCACTTAATCTGTTCGAAATTTCCAATGTTACTATAGTTGCCGGTGACTCGCTGTTGCAGTTGGAATGGTCTGCGCTCCCGCGCGGAGCAATGGTTGAGATAAATAGAAAAATCGATTTAGTCAAAGAAGAAAAGATCACATCTACAACTTCTGGAAGTTATTTGGACAGTGGTCTGACAAATGACAGACCATACCATTACACTATAAAACTTGCTTACAATGTGAACGGGCAAAGGCAACTGACAAACGGTATTTCTATCACCGGAATTCCGACAAAGCCTCCGAAGGCTATTGACTCATTGAGAATTAAGCCAAGCGATGGGAATACCTATACTGCCGTCTGGAGTAATCCGGATAACGTGATTGTCGAATTATATTGTTCAAATAAACGACCAGAATACAGCTTTGGTGACCTTATCTCCCAAACAGTATTGGAAGCAAAAATGCAGCGACTAGCCCTTAACAGGATATCAAGCACTTCAGCTGCATTTCAGTATACGGTGAATGATTTGCTCTATATTGCTGCCGTTGTAATTAAATCCGGTTCTGTCATTTTCGGAGCCGTTTCCAGAGTCAGTAAGGGAGAAACTGTCAAAATCAATCAGATTTCAGCTGTCAATGAGAAAATTCACATTTATATTGATGTTCCGCGCGGAGTAACAGGATTTGTCGTTTTACACCGTTTCGACAAGTTCCCCGAAGATATCAGTGATGTTCAGGCAACAAGAAAGTATTTTCCCCTTAAACTGTATCAACATTACAGTGCTTTGGTATTGGATACTTTAGAACCTAAATATTATTATTTCTCAGTTTTCGCCGAGCACACACGGGATGGAGAGAAAGATTATTCTGTCGGTTCAGATTATTTATTCTCCAATGTTTCTAAGAATGTTATTACCTATTCGATAGCTGTTGAAAAAATTATTTTTGGGAACAGTTCAGTTTTGCTTGAATTTAAAGCAGAAACCAATTCTTTCATTTTGCCTGATTTAGAAGTTATGTCGTCAACAGGGAAAGTACCTATGTTCAAAACTTCTGCAAATCACTTTCATACAATTCCTTCACAAACGGTGAACGGAAGCGTACAGATAAAGATTCCTCTGCCAAAAGGACTGCCGCACGACACATACATAAAAGCCTTTCTGAAAGATGGGTCGTTTGCCTCTACAAATCAACTTAAATTAAAGTTGAAATCAAATTACAAAATAAGCTAGGAGGATAAACATGTTATTTTGGAAATCGTTCATCTGCCCATATTGTTTCGAGAAGCATAAACTGTCTGCGATTCAGTTTCGTTGCACAAACAGACGTTGTAAGGATGTAGATGACATTGAAATGACCAAATATGAGAACGGTGATTTAAAAGTGCCTAAACCTGGGAAAACATGCTTTGTTTCTCCCGCTAAAAAGCCTTTCGCATTGGAGAAATCAGCAGAATGCCCTGAGTGTAAGCAAAAGACATATAAGATTGTTTGCCCGTCATGCCACAACACTTTGCCTGAAAGCACGTTGCTGGGGGATGACATGATTATTTCAGTTGTTGGTTCCCGCGATACAGGGAAGAGCCATTTTGTAGGAGTAATCATCCGTGAGCTCATCGATCGCATTTCGGTTAAATTTGGAGGTGCAATGGTGGCTTTTGATGATAGTATGAAGAGATATGAAGCAAATTTCGGCAGAAGGCTTTACATTGATCTACAAAAGCTTGATCTTACACTAAGCTCAGAAAGAAATGTAGACAACGGCGCATATAGACCACTCATTTTTACTTTCAACTTAAAGCACAAAATCCTTTTCAAAGAAAAAATTAACACCTTTACTTTTGTATTCTTCGATACTGCCGGTGAAGATTTGAATGAGCTTGATACCATGAGTACAGTAAATAAGTATATTTGCAAGTCGGCTGGAATCATTTTTCTCCTTGATCCTATGCAAATCCCAACAGTATCCAATCAGTTGGACAGTAAAGTTGTCGCTCGCGCTTCATCGGTTGGTTGGAGACAGGCAACAAGACCGGACGATATTATGGCACGGGTGTCTACTTTGATTCGCAACGACAAAAATATGAAATCAAGCCAAAAAATTGATATTCCTGTTGCTGTCGTCTTTTCAAAATTCGATGCATTGGTATCTCTTATTCCTGCCGGTTGTACTATTTTAGAGCCAAGTCCGCATTGCGCTGAAAAAGCCTTTGTGTCCTCTGATTGGCACAACGTAAACTCTGAGATACAGGGTCTGCTGAAGACATGGGGAGCAGATTCTTTTATGGCTCAATTAGATGTTAATTATACAAATTATTCCTACTTTACGATTTCGGCGCTTGGACTTAACAATAATCCAAAGGAAGACCGTAGCATTAAGCGTCCAACACCCCACCGTATCGAAGACCCTCTGCTTTGGATTTTGAAAGAGAACCAAGTGATAAAGGCGATATGAAAGGGGTGCTTGTAATTGAGTAAACATCAAATCATTTATACCTCTTGCATGAGAGGCATTAACAGTATCAATGATGGCCAGCAAATTTACTCATATGACGCTTCGTTCAACGACAGTAACTCTGATGATGTAAAAGGTTTGTTTACTTATCAACTGCCGTCTTTGGAACCGGGAGTTGTTATGACCGAAGCGCTGGCTAAAACGATGCCTCAAGCGTTTATCTATCGGCGCTTGAACAATGCTTCTTGCGCAATTGTTCTAAATACCTATTTAGGCAGAGATTACATGGGAAGCGCCGGCCGTTTTGGAAACCATCTTAGTCATGCAGTCATTTGTGATGAAATTGATCTTTACAACTATCCCTGCGAGTTTTACGGCTCTGAGCTTTTACGAAGTCAAATGGAGTTTTCTGAAGTTAATTGCAGCAAAAAACCACCCTTTCTTCCTAATCCTGAACTTATAAAAGGTCATAAGATTGATGTGGAAAGTGTAATCGAGTTTTTGAGCCTTGATAATCGGATGGATGTATACAAAAAGATGTTGTCTGCTATGCTTGCATTTAAGAGTGCAAGAAAGCGCCTGGTCATTTGTGATGAACCGGATAATATCGTTATGTGGATTGCGGCTTTACAGTATGCCCTGCCACTCAAATTAGCTCTTAATGTAAATTTTACAACCTATGTGTTTGACCCATCCCTCTCTCTTTCACAGATTTGTGGAGTGATTCCAAGCGGTTCGCGATATTCATCAAACAATGCTTCCGCGCATTTTACTTTTGACTTTTTTCATAACATAATTCCGGATATTGATACCAAAGATGAATTTTTTGAGTTTATTGATATGGGGATGTCTCTTTCTTATGAAAGTTTGCAAGCTTTTCACGAATTTGTATCAACTAAGCTGGCATACACAGAGGTCGACGAGCGATACTACCTTACATATTCGCTTTACTGTTTGTTTGCAGATGGAATAGAAAACCTTTCTCTTGAAACGTTCAAAAATGCGGTGCAAATTTCAAACGATTTTGCTTTGGATTCTGAAAAGCTTGCTTTGGTAAAAAAACTATTGGATCAGAAGACCTTTATAATTTCTTTAGGTGATACTTATTCAATCGAAATTATAAAGGTCCTTTTGGCACGTATGGATTGGTTGACACCCATATATCAAGAAAAGGTAAAAACGTTAGTCGTTGAGAAAGCAATTAGCGCTTTCACATCACCCACAGTTGAAAAGAATAGTTTCATTAAGTTCTACAAAGAACTTGAGCATCTTTGCAGTGTAAGCCAAATGAGCATTCCTTATGAGTTGATGAAAGATAAGAATCGTGATATGCTCCTGTCTTCCATGAGAAAAGATGCGACAGCATGGAAATGGGAGTTCATCGTTGACATTTTGTGCGAATATATTTTAATAAAACCTGTTTTAGCCAATATGTTGTCGATAGATTTTCAAATAGGCCATCTTATTCGCGGTATTATTCTATCAGTATTTTTTACCGATTATGATCGCGGATTTTCTCTGCTCACCAAAATTATAAATAAATTCTCGCATGATTGGAAATATCTTGCCAACATGGCTCTAAATCTCGAAAGCATATTATTCGAAGTTCAAAATTCGGAACAAATCATCATGGCTTTTTGGAAGCATGTCTACCAGGCAGTCGCCCAAAAACAGTCGGCTAACCGTCAAAACATATATGCGTTTTTCCTGACATACGACAGATATGAACATGTATTCGGTATATACAGTGAACTGATTAATGTGATACATAGCACCAAAGAAGCAAAGGAATTGTTTAATGAACAAGTCAATTCTTCAAATATCAAGTATTTTCAGGAATATTACTTAAAATTCTATGTCAAGTACTATGATTACCTGAGGACTGACAAGGAAGCAGATACTGGCTCTGCAAAACGCGAATTGTTGCAAAATGTCATGCAAAAAGGGGTTACCCTGCCTTTTACCTATGAGCTAATCGAAAATATCTTAGCAAATATTCCGCTTGAAATGCCCTCAAAGGAAAACGAGAAGTTTATCACTATGGTGTTTGATTATTATATTAAGCAGAAACGGCAGGGTCTGCCACATCGTTTATTGATGCTAGTCTTTGGTATGACTCTATGTTATATAAAAAACAAATGTGCTCCCAATAACGCGATTAAACAACTAAGACAGTTGATTTCAAACGAAAACATTGATTTGACAGTATTATCTGATATAAACGCTAAGAAATATCTTGACTGGACTGTCCCGAATATCTTTGCGGTTTGTAAATCAGCAAATGATTTAATTGCAATCTATAATTTGTTCAAGCTGTCAAGAATATCTTCTGATTGGTTTGTAGTCATTTGCGCAAAAGAAACTTTGAAAGAAAGAAAAGATGATTTATCCATTATAGCTTTTCTTGAATTTCTTTTCAGTATCGGCAACTTTTTTGATAAAAAAGAAGTTGGTAAGATTTTTTGCAAATTAAGCAAGAAAAGACTTGAAAGCTTAGATTTAGCCGTTAAAGATGAGTTTTCTAACAGAAAAACTTACTTAACGCAATGGGAAGATATTCGAGAGGTCGCAGCCTCCACCAATTCCCTGCTAAGTAACATCAGTGATCTATTTAGAGGAAAAAAAGAAAAGAAGTGATTTTATGAGCTATGCTGAAGAAAATACAAAACTGCAAGTAAGAGCAACCAAGGTTATGGAGAATGGTATTGAATTGGTTGACTTATTTGTTAATAGAAACTATTTGATTGACATTGATAAATGCGAACCTGTCAAGTTAGAAGCCTGGAAGAAGTCTTTTTCGTATCTGTCATTATTTAGAATCGACAAGGTTGTTTACGACACTAACGAAAACATTAACGATAAACTCGTGAGTGTTTATAGCGCGTTATCCAATTTTGGAAGCAGCGTTCTACTTATCTTGTTCAGTGACATCCATGGTGTAGAATTATTTTTGGGAACTCGTGATACAAACCAGCCTGTAGTAGCTAAAGCTATATTAAAAAAGAGTCTTCGCGGAAATTTTCCTGGAATTGAAGTAAGAGAGCAAGCCTCGGCACAAATAGAACGCTTATTAGAAGGCCATATCCCAACTGAATATGCAAACATGGCAATTTCTTCTGTGTCAATTGTTCCGAGTCAAAGAAACTCTGATAAAGATTATTTCGTACAAGGTCTCGAAAAATTCATAGATACAATGGCCGGAGAAAAATACACAGCCGTATTTATTTCATCCCCGATTAGTAAAACCGCTCTTAAAAGCAAGAAACGCGGTTATGAAGATCTTTATACTGCCCTGTCCCAATGCGCACAAGTGAACATGACATTTGCGGAAAATGACAGCGAGGCAGTTGCAATCGGAGTTAGTGACAGCTTCTCGAAAGCCGTCAATGAAGGAATAAGCGATACAACCGGAACTAGCGAAACCACGAGTGCAAGCAAAGACAAATCATATAATCGTAGTTCGAACTATTCTATATTTAAAATTGGACGTTCTTCGGGTAAAAGTTGGGGAACCAGCTCCGGATATTCATCAGGTACATCTTCCGGTCATACAGACACCCGTTCGGAAACAGAATCAGAAGGCAAAACTACTACGGATACTAAGACGACTATTAAAGGAACGACCTCTACTCTTGCAGTGTCCCGACAAAACAAGACAGTTCAAGAGCTTCTTGAAAAAATTGATGAACAACTTGATCGCATCAAAACTTGTGAATCCTATGGATTATGGGAAAGTGCCTGCTATTTTATCGCTGATAAACCAGAAACTGCTCTTGTGGCAGCCAATACATACAAAGCTTTAGTGGCCGGTGAAAGAACAAGCGTTGAGAATTCTTTTGTTAATCTATGGGGAAATGAGTATGACAACTCTAAAAGAAGCCTCATGGTAATGGATTACCTCAGATATGGAATGCATCCGGGTTTTAAATATATTCCCTCAAACGCCGATGAAGAATACGCTGAACAGATAATAACTCCGGCAAGTATGATAAGTGGAGTCGAACTACCGATTTTAATGGGAATACCGCATAAATCCGTAAGCGGTGTTACTTCAGTTATTTCTTCTGAATTCGGGCGCAATGTCATTACGAGAGAACAAGCCAAAAACTATAGAAGCATTGATCTTGGCGCTATCTATCATATGGGAGAGGTTTTTAAAGATAATCGGGTTAGACTTGATCTTGAAAGTTTGACGGCACATTGCTTCATAACCGGCTCAACCGGCTGTGGTAAATCGAATACAACCTACAAGATTATTGACGAATTGACTGCAAACAAAAACAATGTGAAATTTCTTGTAATCGAGCCTGCTAAAGGCGAATACAAATCAGCATTTGGGAATATGCCGGGAATTAACATTTTCACTACAAATCCCAAATACTTTAATATGCTCAGTATTAACCCGTTTTCTTTTCATGGCGAAATTCATGTCCTGGAGCATTTGGACAGGCTAATTGAAATTTTTAGTGCATGTTGGCCTCTCTATGCCGCAATGCCCTCGCTTCTCAAAGCATCATTTGAAAAAGCTTATATTAACCATGGGTGGGACTTGAATCATTCCATCCGAATCAAACGTAACAACAGTGTGTTTCCGACTTTTAAAGATATCGTTGAGATACTGCCCGTTGTACTTGAAGAATCGGAGTTTTCGACTCAGACAAAAGGCGATTACATTGGTGCGCTTGTCACTCGTATTGAATCGTTGACGAATGGACTCTTAGGACAAATCTTTACCGTAGAAGCTATTCCCGATGAAATTTTGTTCAACGAAAATACTATCGTGGATTTAAGCCGCATTGGCTCTACAGAAACAAAGGCTCTGCTTATGGGTCTCATTATACTAAAACTTAGCGAGTTCCGCCAGTCTACATCCATCGGTACAGATTTACCGCTAAAACACGTTACGATTATTGAAGAAGCGCATACTTTGCTGAAAAGAACCTCAACCGAGCAATGGCAAGAATCGGCAAATATCCAAGGCAAATCAGTTGAGATGATTAGCAATTCCATAGCGGAGATGCGGACCTACGGAGAAGGATTCATAATAGTTGACCAGTCACCTACTGCCGTGGACATTTCAACAATTAAAAATACCAATACGAAAATCGTCATGCGTTTGCCTGAAGTCGGTGACCGCGAAGCAGTTGGCCGTTCTATCGGACTAGATGATAACCAAATAGCCGAACTGAGCCGGCTTGATAAAGGTGTTGCCGCTGTATATCAAACCAATTGGCTGGAGGCGGTTCTTGTCCAAATCGACAAGAGTAGCGACCATTATAAAACCAAATCGTCTCTTGTACAAGATCGTAACAACAGAATCGCTTTGATTGGCGACTTATTGGCTGAACTGGTTGAACAAGACGCTGACAGAAATTTCAATATGGCATGGTTTAACACAATTATCAACTCCGCTAAGGTTTCAGAATTTATCAAAAGCGGGTATCGTAATCTTCTTGTGGAGTATCTAAGCTTTGTTAAAACATCTGAGAAGCCTAAAGCTTTTGCGAAATTGGTTTATCAGCTAATGAACTGCGAGGATTTATTCCGGATGTTTTCAGACAAGTTGCCTCCAAACGTTAAAAAGAAGTCTCAGATTACAAACGAAATCAGGTCTATAAGTCATGTATGGGCAGATTGTATTTATTATAATCTGGATAACTACGCTTCCTTTAATGATAAGCGCACGAAAGACATTATTTTCATCAATTTGCTGATTCACAAGATTGAAAGCGAAGTAAAAAATGGGCAGTACAAACTTGCATGGGGTATACAGGTAGGAGCTTTTTGATTCTAAGCTTTGATTATTAAAGATTGGCTAAAATTGCATAGTAGCAAAAGTAATTATTGTTCACTTGCAGTTTTGTAATGAACACATAGATAAGGAGGTCGCATCAGTATGGGTAAAGATAGCAATTTGGATATTCCTAAAGACGCTGATGTTTCAGCAGAAGTTAGCGAAGGTGTTGTGGTCTCAGAAGTTAATGATGAAATTGATGACTCTTATAACAAGTATATGAAGAATGACAATGCGAAAGAATTTGAATATAAATCCGCTGAAGAGAAAGAGACTGAACGGCAAACAGATTTACGGAATTGCCCCATAGAAGGCAATGACGGTAATTGGGAAGGAGGGGAAAACGAGCGTGGAGAGTCAAAGTGGATTCCTGAACCGGATGAAATTCCTTCTAAATCGAATCCAAATAATCTCACTTGGGATGAAATATTGGATAAATGCGATATTGATGGAGTTGAGTTTCATGGAGGAGAGCCGGATTTTAGTGAAGTCACCAAGGAAGCTGTCAAAATTAATGACTTCACCGATGCCCGCTCCGACAACTTCGACCAAGCAGATGAAATCCTCGCGAAGAGGTGGAATAACGTTCCGGAATCTGTGGCTGATTGGCGCAAGGAAAACAATTATACATGGCATGAATGCAGAGATTGTGAAACAATGCAATTAGTTCCCTCAGAAGTACATAACAACATCACACATCGCGGCGGAGTCTCGCAAGCAAAGGAAGGAGTCTTAGAGAATGAGTAAAGTAATTGATTCGGCTTTCGGAGAAATGGAATATAAGCACGGATGGGTGAAAAAGCAAAAAATGATGTTTTGGGGAACAGTCCGTGATATAAAAATCAAAGCAACAGCTTACACAGACCAAGAAATTCTTCAAGCCCAAAGGGATAGCTATAAGAGTTTCATCGGGAACTTTACGGCTATATCTGCCCGGAGTCTTGAGCTGACAGCAGATTATCTTAAGAAGTACTATGAAAAAGGTGATTATGAAAGTGTGAAAGAGCTAGTAACTCCTTGTGGTGTCCTTTTCAAAAGAGATGGCAGCTATGGGATTTTGTGCGATTTTGCGCTTGACGAAGAACACGGGTTAGTTGTTTGCGTTGCGCCTAAAGAAGAAGTAGGTATGCAAGACATCTTTCTGTGATGAAAGAAGAAGTTTAAATTCTGTTATAAGTAAAGAAATCAAAGTCAGAAACCAGACATTTAGAAGGCGGCATCCATTTAATGTCTGCATACCTCCCAATACCGGCCAAAATTTGGCGGAGCAAAAGGATGAATGTGTTGGAAAAAACGAGAAGTCCTAAGAAAGCACTTATTTGGAACGTAAACGAGCAATGTTTTACGCTAAATTTATATGATGCCTGGGGAGAGATAAGATGGGAAACAGCATCCACTATTTTTCAGCTACAAACATTTTGGCAATTATAGTTGCGCTGTTTGGCTTGGCTGCGGCTATATATTCATTGATAGCAATGGGAAAAGCGTATCGAGTAAAGTTTACGCTTTTTTTCTTGTTATGCGGAGGCTGGCTTCTCTTTTTGTTACCCGTATTGTTGCCGATAATGCTATCTTTCTTAATTGAAATGGATATTGTTCATGCCTTCACCAATTTTGCTTTGAGAAATGACGATTCCATAGTCGTAATAAAATATGTCGTTATAATTAAATCATTTATGTACAGCGTGGGCTTATTACTCATCTCAGGAATATATAAAAAGCTTGACAGGTGGTTTTTTTTCAAAATTTGGTTATTTGCTTATCCATTATTTATTTTTATGGTTTTAGTAATTACAATTGTATTGCCGTTTTTCTTGTTGTTCGCTGTATTTGGCGGAATATTTGTCGGAGCAAAATCGGCAATCACAAATTATTTCCAATCATTAAATTCGAAATGGGAAAAATGGATTTTAGGTGTGATAATGGTTGCCTGTATAGCAGGTATTATTATCGGGGGAATAGCGAACTTTGGAGAACTGGGAGTCGCAGCTATACAAGAATTCCAAGAACGTATACCGTTAATTTTGGCGACCTTAACTGAAATATCAGGTATTATTACTGATGGAGTCGCAGGCTTTGGAGAAATTGCAGATTCTTATGTAGTTGAACCTGTACAAGCCTTTACAAATGTAATTCCAATAACAGCAGGAGGTGCCCATTCGCTAACCATTAGGAGCGATGGGACCCTCTGGGCGTGGGGATGGAATGAGTATGGACAGTTAGGTGATGGAACAGCTACAGACAGGCATAGACCTGTCCAGATCTTGACTGATGTAGTTTCTGTAGCCGCCGGAGTTTACCATTCGTTAGCCATTAGGAGTGATGGAACTCTCTGGGCGTGGGGCCGGAATGAGTATGGACAGTTAGGTGATGGAACAGCTACAGACAGGCATAGACCTGTCCAGATCTTGACTGATGTGATATCAGTATCATCAAGACGGCATCACTCGCTAGCCATAAAGAGCGATGGGACAATCTGGGTATGGGGATGGAATGAGTATGGACAGTTAGGTGATGGAACAGCTACAGACAGGCATAGACCTGTACAAGTCTTAACAGATGTAGTTACTGTAGCAGCAGGAGGTTACCATTCACTTGCCATCAGAAGAAATGGAACTCTCTGGGCGTGGGGAAAAAATGAGTATGGACAGTTAGGCGATGGAACGACTACGGACAGACTTTGGCCTACTCAGATCTTAACAGATGTGGTTTCTGTTGCAGCAGGATGGTATAATTCGCTAGCCATAGGAAGCGATTGTACCCTCTGGACATGGGGACGGAATGAGTATGGACAGTTAGGTGATGGAACGGCTATAGGCAGGTATAGACCTGTACAGGTTTTGACTGATGTGGTTTCTGTTGCAGCAGGGGGGGGTAATTCACTTGCCATAAGAAGTGACAGAACTCTCTGGGCATGGGGACAAAATGAGTATGGACAAGTAGGTGACGGAACAACAATATCTAGGCTTAGCCCTGTACAAGTCTCTATAGATATAGCATCTGTAGTAGCAGGATATCGCCATTCACTTGCCATATGTAGCAATGGAACCCTCTGGGCATGGGGATGGAATGGGAGAGGACGATTAGGCGATGGAACGACTACAGTCAGACATGAACCGGTTCCGACCTTAAACATACAGGTTCTTGAAGATCCCACTGAAGCAATTGGGACAGAAACTGTTCCATGCCATTCACTGCTTTGGATTTATAATACCAATCTTAGTCCAAGTAGTGTTTCTATCTCATTCGATGGAGGTTACATAGCCATAGGGACTTCTGGCGGAGTATATCTTTTAGATAGGAATAGAAACCTCTTATGGAGTTATCCAACTGACCTTCCTATCATCGATATTTCAATAACAACAGATGCTAGTCAGATTTTTGCTGGTGGCTCAAATGGAGTAGTTATTCCAGATGGAATTTTGTATGCCTTTAATAAACAAGGTGAACTTTTATACGCCACCAGTTCTACCGGAATCTCCTCAGTCTCTATATCCCCAGAAGGATACTACTTTGCTAAGACTTACGTGCATTGGTTGGGATGGAATGACGTTGTCGCCTTATGGAGTTTCAGTGAGGGAGAATGGTTATGGAATTACAATGTCGGGCGGGATGAAACGGCGGCTGTAACAATGTCCGCAAAGGGTGCATACATTGCAGTTGGTGGTGCGGCATGCCCTTGGGGCGATGTAGGCGGACTTCGCCTTTACACTAAGGCTGGAAACCTTTTGTGGGAACATGGAATTGATATAGCTACGCTTAGTGGTGGTAAATATTCGGTATCTATCTCGTCCGATGGCAAATATATAGTTGCAGGAAATCAGCGAAATGATTACCTATACTTCTTTAACCGTGATCAAGGGCTTCTTTGGAGCTACAATACCGGACCTATTAAAGGGGTATCTGTTTCAGGAGATGGAAACTACGTAGTGGCAACAAGCAACGACAAGGCGTATCTTTTTGATCGTTATAAATCGTTGCTTTGGACGGCAAAGATTGACGCCATTAAAGACGTATCAATATCGGCTGATGCAAGTCTCATTGTATTGGTAACAAATGAGAATGAAGTTTATGCTTTTGATTTGAAAATTTTTTCCCGTTAATGCGACCTGTAGCGGATGGGATAAGCTATACTTTGTTTCTACAGACGCACTGTACTTATTGGCTCATCCCTTTTTCATCAACATATTTCTCAAATCTGGTATAATCTTTAAACAAGGACAATTTTTGTCTTTTGCTAACGGGCTTTTAAAAATTCATCCACTGTCAGTCCACTTTTTCTAATAAGCCCTCGTAATAATCCCGGTGCTAATTCTTTGTGGTTTGGAAGTGATAGGGTGGGACGTGATTCATGATAAAGTATCATATGACTTCCTGTTTGATGGTCAAGCATATAGCCAAACTTTTGAAAAATCTTCACTGCCTCTTTGCCAGAGATATTAGATAATATGCCCAATTAAACAGTAACCTCACCCAAAAATACATCCTTTTCTTCAAAAACATCTAATCTCCCATGATTTTTTTCTACCTTTAACCATCCCCTAATCGCATCCTTTATATTTTCGAGAGCTTCATCTATTGTCTTACCCTGACTCATACATCCCACCAGCTCAAGGACATCAACAACATATCCTTTATACTCGGGATCATACATTATCATCACTTTAAACCTCATATTCCCTCCTAATTAACTTTATTTTATCACAAAAATGGCTTTGAGACAAATTCTTTGAAATTTCAAGACTTTGCATTGGATTACCTGAATCATCGTCAGAGCAATGCAGCATATAAGGAAATGTGCATTGATATGCTCTGGTTTAAGTACGTATACAGACCTCCCTTCCAAATCGCTTTTGATAATCCTGAACGAGTCTTCAATCTTGGAAAGGCCATAGTATTTGTTTATGATCTCTTTGTCTGTTTTTTTACGTCTCCGATGTCATGATGGTGTAATAACCCATTAGAATTCAAACTAACATTCTGTTAAACTCGGGAATTATGCAGTTCCATCAACATATTTCTTAAATCTGGTATAATCTTTAAATAAGGACAGTTTTTATCTTTTGCCAAAAGGTCAATTTCTTCCTGCCAGTGTCTAAGTTTACTTTCAATATCAACATTAAAAAGTTTTAAAGCATCAGCCCCTAAATCTTTCAAAGTATGCTTAAATTCAAGCATATTCGCCAGCATATCAACACATGCTATAGCCTTTGATTCTGCAGAAGCAACTTTTAATTGTTCAAGATATGCCTCTTTTCGAAATTGCCATGTTCTTCTTTTCTCCACTTTTGTCATATTAAGGTTTTTAGGTTCTGTAACAGCTTCTATTAAGTTTAAAACTTCAGCGCCAAACTCTTTTTCTATAATCTCTTTGCTAAGAAAGGTGTCTTCAAGAGTATCATGCAAAATTCCAGCAATAACTGTATTTTCATCGCAACCAAGTCTTATAAGTTCCATTCCTACAAAGAAAGGGTGAGTAATGTAAGGAGCCGGATTGTTACCTTTCCTTTTCTGCTTTTCATGAGCTCGGGCTGCATATTGAATTGCCTTGAATAATCTTTCAGAATTCATTTAACCTCCGAACGTTTGTAAACCCTTTTTATTATTTTTAGCCACTTTGATCTAATTTATTGCATCTTTCAGAAATTATATCATCAGAAATATTTCCCCAGGTAGACTTTGTAAGTTGCTGCAGTTCAACCGAGAGACGATACCAGTAAATATCAGAGAGGGGATTTTATTCATATGACATCCGTTGGCTTTGGTAAAATTCTTCTTTCTTTAAATTTATTCAAAGCCATATATTCGGTCTTAGCATCAACAGGTTTGTTATTAAAATCAAGCATCCTAATTAGCTCCTTCATCCTGTTTACTGCCCAGAGGTCGCTTATAGTATTTTCGCCGAGCTTGTTTAAAACAAACTTTTGAAATTTATCTTTGAAATCATCTTTAGTTTCACTTTTATTGGTTGACTCCTGAATGCGGGTCTCCCCTTCTGATCCCCATTCTGATAACAGGTCTGTATAACGTTTTTCGCGCTTCGATAAATAAAGCTTTGGCATTATCTTAACCGAACCAAGGCCGAGGGGTTTCCCCATACCGATTTTATGACAGCAATCTTCAGGTAAATCAAGTGCAAACAATAGTGCGCCAAGCTCAACTTCGGATAGGTTTTCGAAACGGATACGGCCGGTAAAGCTAACACCAACTTTAATTGGCTTAATCATTGTATGCTGGTCATCGTTCTGTGCATGGTTTTGAACTTCAAGATCAATCCAATTATTGCCATTTCTATGCCAATATAACTTATTGCCGCGAATACAATCATCTGAGTTCCAGTCTTTTATATCTTTAAACTCTCGTATATGTCTAGTTGCATTTTTTTTAACTAAAATCTTAAATACTTCGGTTTTGTACTCATTGGATACTGCATTATTAGGCCTATAGATATTTGAATTGTTTCTAGGGATCAATTTATATGTTTTATTCAGTATTTCTGCTTCTGGTTGTGTTAGATCTTGCAATAAGATGCTAAAGTCATTTCCTCTTATATCCTTAAAAACTGGAGTAGGCATTTCAGGCTGACAAAGATAATGATTAAAGGTTGTAGGCTTTGGTGTGGAAAGAATTCTTGGTTGTCTTATTTCTAAAAATATATTTTCTTTTGTCTGAGAATTTTTTAATACAAGTTCTGCGTCTTCAAAAAAAACCCTACCAGAGAAATCCATTTCAGTACCAAAGATTGCAGTTGGAATATCACATAAATCTTTTTTGTGCTCACCCCAATTGTAAACAAAATCTGCCACTTCTTTATCATATGTAAGCCTAAAAAGTCCTGTATGGCCAAAGGATTTAACGTTTTCAGCTTCTTCGATATAAAAGCATGGAACTTCAGTAACACCCGGTTTTTCTAACCATTTTATCAAATTTATGTCCGGATCTCTGTTTTTATCGTTTTTATAATCTCTTACTACTTCTTTTGTTATTGAAATTTCATTATTGGATTTAGGACCTATAACCCAATGCAAATGCTTACCTATTCGTTGGTTACCGACCCAACCTGAGTGCACTAAGGTTCCTTCTTTAGAGCCATTAAGAGTACCATTAATATTACATATTTCAATTACCTTCGAAAAATAAAGGTTAACCGAATATTTGTGTATTTTAGGAGGGCTAACAGTAAATTTTACTTTTTTAAACCATATCTCATAAGCAGGATTTTTATCCCTAATGCCCTTTATTACTCTACTCATTCTACTTGTCAAAATACCATGATTGATAATATCATCTTCCTCTACTCTATAGTATTGACAACCATTGATGTCAATTTCAGCTAGCTTTATTTTATAATCCATATTGTCTTTTATTAAATAACCAGCTTTTATCTTTTGGCTATACCCATTATCCCCATTGCCTGCTACCATCTTGTTATTATAAGCCTCTTTTAATCTAGATGATTTATCCATAAATGACCGATAGTAAAATCTCTTGTCCTTTTCGAAAAATCTAAATTTCCCATAACTCATAATTTCAACCAAATTTCTCACCATCCCACGCAGGGAACTCCCGGGTATACGAATCTCGCCTGCAGGAGAGAAAAAATCCGGATTGATAAATTTCTTGCCACTTTTCTCCGCTTTATCAGACTCTACAATTTCATCTTGTGTCAATGTATCCCTGATATAAAGTGGCGTCTTTGTTTCAATGGTGATTTCTATAAATCCTGTATTTTTGCCTAAGTGAAATTTGTCAAAAGAGCAATTATTCTGACCTGGCTTTTCTTCTGATTCGATAACTTTTTCGTTCAATGGCACAAAGTTATAAGGTGCTTGTGCTGGGTTAAAAATATCTCCTATCTGCTTAATTTCTATCATGGCAGCAACTTCAACAGCAGATTCATTCTGTGACACTTCATCATACTTAAGCTTTTCTTTTGCATCCTCGGCAAGTTTTTCTTTCCAATCCATATTATTGTTTTGCTTTGCCTTCTTTTTATTTTTCTTTGACATTGCCAATTTCCTCCGTTTTCGAAGTTTCTCCGTTCCACCGATAAAATCCTACAAACCTACAGTCTACGTAAGTTGCCTGATGCGCATCGTTGTAATCGATATAATTTCTGGTTTTAATAAATACTCTGTTCTTTTTATCATTAACTGTCAACCCTTGAAATGGCAGTATTATCTTAGTCCCTCGTTTTTCCGTCAATCTTGTATAGTTGTTTTCCATATATTCGGATTCCGTCCCAAATAGTACCTGCATAGAATCTGCTGCCGGCTTTTCGTCCCCATCTCCATCTTTCCGGTATCTGCCTTTAAATGCGCCATCAGATCGCCAAAGTAACAGCTCCTCATGTTCGTTAAAAATCCGAATTTTCTGAATAAATATGGGATCAAGCGATTGATTGTCAAAAAAATCAAAAACGTTACTTTTGTATCTGCCGACAAGAACCGTGTAATCTAGATAAGAAACAACTAAGGAATCCGTTTTAATATATAGTTCAACACATTTCTTTAAATCTTCCAAACCTGTTAACGAAAAAAGCTTGATCGTTTTCACTTTGGTTTTTATTATACAATGCTCCAATCCATTACTTGTTGTCACTAGCGACCTCCTCCAGTTCGTTAAAGATTCTACAAAATTGCTTAGTTCTGATAAACCTGAAAGGTCATTTTTTTTGAGCAATACCTTTTTATCTTTCCAAGTTATCTCCGCTGCTACCCCTTCAAACACACCTCTGCCAACATTTTTTTCGCCACCTACAGCCAAATCCCCTGTCCAGATATCTTTCAGCACAAGCAGCAAAAGTCCAGCTTCATATTCTTTGCAATTTGTTATTTGTATTGTGAAATTCTCTATCTCCTCTTTTTTACTAAAAAGCGACATAGAGTCAAATAAAGCACCTTCCAATACTCCGCCTGTAAATCTGTCTATTTTAATGCGCGATTGTAATTCCGTACAAAATTGCAGCAAGATTACTTCGTCAATTCGAATCCTTCCTTTTTTTGCTTTTGACTTGGAATTATTCTCTACAACATATCCAAAAAGATCATCGATTATTTGTTGAGCCATGTTTGCTTTGACCGTATTTAAAATTCTTTCCGCTCTGCTTCTGATAGCTCCTTTCAGCGCCGAACCTGTAATGACATACTCACCACCGGATTTAATGCTTGTTGAATCCGGAGCAGTCGCATCTTCTGCATATGAACGGATTATAAATGAGTTTTTTAATTTCAGCGTGGCATTTATTGTGAATACAGGATTTCCTATTTCAAAATCAAAAGGTACTAATTCAGACTTTGCTAAATCATCTCCGTCTTTCCCTGTTAACCAGTTAAAGACATCCGGTTTTTTATTAAAACTGTATTTCTGCAAGGCCGCTTTTGTCAGATTAACTCTACCTAATCCACTGTTTGTTTTCGCACCAATTCTTACCTTCTCATTCTCTAACAGGCTTTTTATAGTTGCTGCCATTTGTTCGCAAAAAACTTTAGTTCTATCAGAGAAGTTAATAACTATTTTCAGACCAAATTCCGCTCCTCTGTCAATTACCTGATAATCATATTTTTTACCGGTATTTCTTACTTCATCAAACTCAACCATTCCGTTCCTGTTATCTATTTTTATGCCGTCTCGGATTATTATCTGTGCCTCGTTTTGAAGATATAAGTCAGAACATAAAACGCAACTTTGAAAACTATCGGTCCCTTCAGTATAGCCCCAGAACTTTTTGAGCTCCTCTTCCCTTTTGCTCGGCTTTATATTATGCTGCAAAACTCCAATTAGAGATGTAGCGGGTATGAAGGGTTTTCCTTCAGAGTCGAGTATCACATCGCAGTCGCTTCGTTCATTATTGCCGCTACCTATCAAAGCAGGAGATACAAGCGTTACAATTCCCTTTAAAACAATTTTCCCGTCTGCCATATTACCCCTCCTTCTCAGTTTTCTTTGCCTTTCGCATAAAGCTGAAGAAAACTTCAAAATACGATCTGTAAAGCGAGTTCATGAATACTGTATCTTCTGCCGCGTTATAATTGCCAATATCCTTACAAAAGTCTTTTATTTCAACTTCAATTGTGTTATCAATTTCGATTTTCTTGCTTTGTAAAAACTCCAATAGATTTACGTTCCCATTATGGCATTTTTGCAGTTTATCCTTTGCAATTTTCCTCAAGTTATTCAAATAGCTCTTAAAAGCTGCGGGATCATTTGACTTAACTGCTGTTTCGAGCTTAGCTATAAGGGATTTTGTTGGTAGAGAGTTTTTGAATTTCGTACAATCATCGATTGCAGAAATTTCTATTTTTGTTCTTATGTAATTTTTTACCGCTGTTGTTGCAATTTCATTCGCTCTTGTCGGGATGTTTCCGATGTCGCCAGAAGGTTCACCATATTTTTCTCTTTGAATCTTTGCTTTATTTTGTATTCCGACAGCAACTCTTCCAAACCCTTCATGAGTTCTTACTCCAAGACCATTTTCCTGAAGTTGTTTCAGTTTTTCATCAATTGCGCCTGTGACAAGCACACACGAACCCATCGATAAGCATTGTTCCGAAGGTTTTCTCAGTTTCCATACAGAAACAAAATTCTCAATCTCACCTGCCTTTAAACAGGCTTTTTTAATTGTAAGGTTATCGCCTAACTTATCTTTTAAGGCATTTTCCAATACTTTTTTATCGGTTGTGGAAAAACCGTGCTCAGTATATATAATCGTATCTGAAAGAAAGGTTAATATTACTTCACCTGCTTCTAAATCATTAGATGTATTTTCTGGTTTATAGTAATGACTAGGTATATCTTCTGGTTTAGCTGTAATAAAATTGAATCTGACTCTCCCATATTGGACGCTTCGGGAACGGCCAAAGACGGCTTCAAAAGACTTCCTATAATAATCGTATATCTTTGTTAGAACGATTTCCTCGCCTATTATAGCCCCTTCAAAAGTCTGGCCGGCATCAACGGATTCATAGTTAAAAATCATTCCCTCTTTGGTAGTACCCTTTACGTTGTCTCTTTCGTGATGAAAATTCAAGGATTTTCTCACATCTTGCTCATACAGCACCCCACCTGCGAATTTACCAAAGCCATTTATTCTTTTTGTTGTGACTGTGCGATTATTATCTTCTACGCCATTTTCATCATAAAAGAGCAGATCGTAAATTGCATTCTCATCTTCCTTATTTCTTTGAATTGATATCGGTATGGGCATATTGCATTGATGCTGTTTTTTATCATCGTAAGTGACAATATATGCGTTTGAGAATTTCACTTTGCCACTTAAAAACCAGTGGCGGAACTGTTCATCCGTATGCGCGTGAGTTAAGTTTTCTTTTTTGATATACAAACTCGCGAGAGCTCCCAATATAGTTGTGCCGGAAATGTACTCCTTTGTTGAAACCATATTAGGGTCGCCTGTATTGTTTGTGATCAAAATAGGGGCGCGCGCCTTTATCCGGAATTTCAAATGTTTCACTTGCATGCAACCTCCAATTCTTGAAGTGCATTATATTCTTGGTTGTTCTCACTCAAAGCACACTCAACCTCACCAAACCCCCGGTTTCTTTTAGTCCCGATATGCCTTAAATTCATGCAAGCGAGCCATAACAAGCGTTTGGTTTTATAGTCATCATCGTCAGCTGTTATATATCCTTCAAATACATTTCCTTTCTTGACTACTCTTACAGTGCGCAAGGAATTATCCTCCGCCACCCCGTTTTCATCAATTTTTGTTTGCTGACGAATAGATGTAAAGAAAGACCTGATCCCATTTTTTTGCAAAATGGAAGGATATTTCTTAATAAGCCAATTAAGGCTGTTTTTATTGTTCTCATATTCTGCTATTGTAAGGTTTGAAATTTGCAATGCAGATGGCTTATCCGGAGTTCCAAAGACTTCGTCTATTATTTTAAAATTCCCGTTTTTCTTCTCTATACAAAGAAATCCCTTTATATCAGATCTCTCAAGCATTAATAAAACTTCGTTTGCAGAATCCCTTAAACACCCTTTGAATCTTCTTCCGGGGATATAGGGAATCCCGACATCATCAAATACCACATCTGTATCAATAATGGCGCCAAAGCCTTCTCCTGAGCCGATCAGAGCATCAGATGCCAATTTAACACTGATTTTATGCATTATCATACCTCCTGCTATCTTAAAGCTCAAAAAATGGATAAAATTCCATAAACTCAACCATATCAAAATAAGGGGTTATAGCATTCTCGAAAACATTTACATGATAATTCTTCCCTTTTATATCAGGCAGTTTAAGACCTCTTGCATCAATGTGCTTCATGAATCTATCAACGGAAACCTTACCAAGCGTAAGTACCTGCCTTAATTCTTTCACTTTGTTTTTCGGGAAACTTTTTTTGAGTTCTTTAGTATTCCGAACTAATGTTTCAAATCCTCTTTCATTCGTGCTTTTAATTTTGTAAGGTCTGAATAGCAGATCACCTTGAGGCGACTTATAATGCGCATCTCTTATACTGCTCAGTGTTCCTGAAAATCCGCCGTAGGAAATGTGAAAATCAAGCCATGAGCCTTCTTTCTCTTTCAGTCTTATTTTTTTCGCAATGCCGCATAGTTCTTCCGATAGCTCATAACCTCTGTAGAATGGGTACTTGGTCTTGGTTATCGCGACACCGGCACAGGCGGAAAGCCCCTTACCCGTTTCATCTTTAATATCTGCGCCATAAGTTTCAAAAAACTTCAAAAACAGCTTTGCTAAATATATACCCAGTCTTCCCTCGCTGACAAATGTTATATCGTCGCCGCCAATTATTATCGGACGAAAGGGTATAATTTTCTTGCCTTTTTCCTCAGGCCATTTGTTTTGCCCGCCATATCCCAGCGCAGTTTCAATTTCAGAGAATTTACTCACAACATGATTGACGAGTTCCGTAAAACTATCTGAAGTAACTTTCTTAACTGAACAGGACAAATTCCTCAAAGCCTCAAGTGTTCCCGCATTTTGAAATCTTTTGCCCATACCATTGCCGTCAATATGCACAATAGCAATATGACTTTCACCTGCTAGCTGACCTAATTTATCAAGCTCATCCGTAAAGCAGTATTTATCATCAAGTAATCTCTTTATCTCTTCGTTTTCGACCTCCAATTCTTTCATAGCTTTTTCAGATGCATCGATCTTTGCCATTGCAATACCGGACAAGTAAGTCTGTTCGGATTCTGACCAGCAGTTTTCCATGGAATAACCGCTATGGGAACATTCCGCTGTTATTCCATGCCTTGGTATTACCGTATTTGGAATTTGACCGTACTTGTTTTTATGCAATTCAGCGAAAATTTTACTAAGCTCTTCTGAAAAGATATTATCCAGATTAATCTCACTGCAAGCAGTGGCAGTGATTACTCCAGGAGATAAAAACAAAAGAGATGTCGTCCACTTTTTAATAAACTCTTCAGCATGTTTTTTGTGTTTGAAAAATAACAGTGCATTGCCTCCGCCTATGTATCCTATCTCAAATTCATCACCATGCTTCATACTGATCTTGCCGGGATTTGTATTCCAAGCATTAAAGTCATATCCTACTCTGATATTGCTGAGAGCTTCCTCCAATGGTTTTTTGTATATTTCCTGAATAAGCCATGAAGCACCAAGATTTTCTTTTAATTTGTTACTGCCAAACACATATTTCTGGATCGACGCAATTTCAGTTAAGACAGAATACACTATATTGCACATGTTGCCCCCTATTTAACAAAGTTATTGATTTTATCAATGATGTAGCTTTCATTTATATCATCAAAGCCAAATACCAAAATATTTGACATCGCGCCGCCCGTATCTTCTATAAGCTCATTTTGCAATTCTGTTTTGTTGGCATCTTCAAGCAATGTGAACAATATGGCTCTTGCTTCGTCGCCGCCAATTTGTTTGGTTCTTTGAATTATCTCAAACCCTTTGCTTTTACAGATTGCTTTACTGCGGGAAGTTGTACAAGAAATGCCTATAAGCTGATATCCTTTAACTAAGATGATATCCAGCTGGAAGTTGGTTTTCCAGTTGGACTTTTTTATTTCCCAATCAATCAAAATTTCGATATTCGGCTCCTTTAGATTTTCTATTAACACCAAATATATAAACTCCTCAAACCATA